>Ga0268278_1000432_pt1 | contig 29383 bp, 24 predicted proteins | sample saktaG_3_FD_190135 | JGI IMG/M metagenome (GOLD analysis project Ga0268278, IMG submission 190135) | Saline water microbial communities from Sakinaw Lake, British Columbia, Canada - sak_2010_1_5_55m | ecosystem: Environmental > Aquatic > Non-marine Saline and Alkaline > Saline ...
TTCTATAGTTTGGTTAAAGGTGGCTCCTATCTGTTCATCAAACTGATAGATAATCCGTCTGGGATCTTCAACATCTGGAAAGAACAGACCCTGTTCATCAAGGTCTTTGCTGAAATAGCTGGTGATTTCAGATCGCGTCCTCCTGACCATTGCATACTTGAGTATGTTCTCTCTGATATTTTTGGAACCTTCTTTTATGGCGTCTATATATTCAGGATCGGATTTACTGATACTTTTGAGTTTACGTTCCAGACTCTTAAAAAACTTTTCAAGGTTCGGCACTCCCGGAATTGTGGACTTCTTTGGAATCTGAAATAATTTTAACTGGCTGTAAATATCCTGGAAGGTATTGTTGAGAGGTGTGGCCGAAACCAGGATAACCTTTTTGCCGAAACAGATCTGGTGGATGCTTTCAAAACTCTGCGTGTATTCATTCCTGAAGCGGTGCGCCTCATCGATAAAGATATAGTCGTATTTATCAGTTCCTTCCTTCAGGATTTGATCGAGCTTGCCGAGGGATTCGACCCGGAATTTTTGAATTCCGAACTCAAAGAATGTATCTTTCCAGTAATCCTTCAGGACGGGTGGGCAGATTATCAGTTTACCTCCGGGTAACTGTTGGGCCAAGAGCGCCGAAATATAGGTTTTTCCCAAACCGACAACATCGGCCAAAAATACGCCGTTGTACGCATCCAGGATTTTTTTAGCGGAGACGACCGCCTGTTTTTGATACTCCAAATCCATGAAGCCTTCAGGAAGATATATATCAATTTCCTCATCAAGATTAATGTCTTCCTTCAGGTATTCATAGAGCATTTTCAAGTACAGTTGATAGGGCGTGATGGTGTCATTAAGCCAGGTTTTGTTTTGAATGGTATCAACATATTCCTGTGAAATATTTACGCCGTCCTTCCATAATTCTTCAAACTGATTCAGTGCAAAATCAACATCGGCTTTTTCCTTTAGTTCAACATTGAATTCCCTGTTTGCGATAAGACCGCTCTCAGAAAAATTGCTGGAGCCTGTGATTACCCTGCCGAAGTCTAACTCATCTTTTTTAAAGCGGCTGATATAAACCTTGGCGTGGATGTTCTCACTGGGGTAGGCGCGCAGCTCCAGCTTTTTCCCGTTGCCGCCGTTTTTTATGTCTTGGTCTTTGTCGGCGCAATCGGCGGTAAGAAATTCTATAAATTTTCTGATGCCTGTTTCGATTTCATAAGAGTCTTCCGATTCACCCATGTCTGATGCCGTCTGTTCACTGAACATGCGTTTTGTTCTACTGTGAGATTCAAAATCGAATTCTCCCCGGGATTGCACCGATTCAATAATTTCATAGGCTTTCCGGTCAACATTCAGACCAACCAGAATCCTGATTTTATCAATGGATTCAAATGACTCGTGCAATTGGTGGAATCCGCTGGTGCGGAAGTACCCGACCAATACATCAAAATATTGTACATGTTTTAATGTTTTTCTGAACCGGTCAAGCAGCGCGTAGCCCGGTTCGTTTGTGAAGAATGTAGTGTCTGTGATCATTTAATTGTTTCCTGCCATGAAAAATAAAAAAACCCGCCTCTATTTGAGAGATACGGGGTCTTTTTTGTTTCCCTGCCATCTTCAGGACCTTTCTTGTGTTAGAAAGAAAAGATCGTTTGTTGTTTAGTTCATGTTATCTTCTGCTATTTCGTTAAATCTTTTGTATAGTTAACAAAATAGGTTGAAATGTCAAGGAATATCCCAAATCTTGATGAAAGTTGAGGGGGGCATCACTTCCATATACGCAAGGGATTAAATTTCACTTTTTGCGACTTGAAAAATTTCTCGATAGCTTTCTTTTGGGAAAAAGGCACCATGACACAGCCACTGGCAAACTTCTCTCCCTGTAGTTCTGTGAGTACACCCGGGTATTTGTAGTTCTCACGCATCCTGGGATAAAATGCCCTGTTGAACTTCGCTTTTGTTTTCTGATCCAGGTTGGCAAGATCAAAGGTATAAACAAGAAATGGCCTGAGCTTAAGAAGTGTAGAAACATCAAGATCAAGTGGCTCGCGCAGGAAGAGAATCTTTCCCTCAAGAAAGAGATTCTGCAAGAGGCCGGAGTCAGTTTCAGCCAACTCTTTTTCAGTCCTGATAACCGGCTGAATACTGCGTCCAATCTCAAGAGAGATTATTGCGTCCTGTAATTCCTCGATAGTTTCTTTTTTAGTTGTGACCAGCATCAGATCAATATCTGATCTTGGCCCATAGTCTCCCCTGGCGAAGCTGCCATAGAGAATTATTGCCTTTAAGTCCTTAATGGCTGATAGTCGCGTGACAATCTTTTTATATAAGCTTTTATTCTTCAATCTGCTCACCAAATATTTTTTCAAAATATTTCAAAATCTTATCCAGGCTTTTCATCGCTCTTTTCGCCCTTTCACCATTGATGCCATCGTAACCAAGATCACCATATGCAAACCACACCTTTTTCATGGCTGCATTTATCTCTTTGGGGTATCTGTCTCCCGAAAACTGATGCCTCTCCAGATGAGTCCCAAAATGCATGTTTTTCTTAGCTGCATCGGCCTCAATAAGCTGCTCAACAACCTTTGTGGCAAGATCACCGACTACCGTATGTTGTTCTTTTTCGAAGGCGCTTCTTACTGCTTCCATTTTTTCCCGTACCATGCGAATGTGTTTTTCATATTCACCCATTCTTCTTATCCTCCCCTTTGTTGGTTATCATAACGAAAAAGGTACAAAAATACAAGCTTTTCGTTATGATAATGAACGAGTATATGGTAAGGTCATTCATGATGTCAAAGGGGGTAAGTTTTACGATGTTAACCTCTCTAACACGTAAACAATCTCATTTTGACACTTGAATGAATACTCTTGTTTGAGTTCCTCAATCATTGTTCTAACATTGGCAGGCTTCAAAACAGAACCCTCTCACTGGTCCGCAGTTTCAATATGTTCCCCGGATTGGTGAACAGTACGGCTCTGTAGACTTAGGTATTGCCAATGCCCCTCTGAGTATTGTATCTCTCAATTCCTGATTGCACGGAATCTTGTAAAACAAACTTACTTATTTCATCCTTGTTTTTACGTGAAGCGGATTCAAATTCCGGACGTTTTCTCTTGTATCTGTCAACTCCTAACGCTTCGATCCTGTACCCCATGTATTCCAGGATCTTCAACTTTTTTATAAGGCTTCAGCATTTTTTGAGATTTTCTTATAGAAGCAAGTGCGCATGTCCCGATTCCAAGAAACATCAAAAATACCGGCAAGAAGATGAACGCGGCTGGCTCAACCAGGAAGCCAAGCAGGAAGACTGCCAGCAGCCCGAGTATCCCAATCGACATAAAGATCGAAGACACGATGTATCCTATTGCGATACCGAGCTTCCAGTGAAAAAGAGAATAATCTTTCACCTTTTCAATATCGAAGTCCAGCCCAAGTCTTCTGAACTCCTCGATGTAAAAAGAATCGGTCCTTTTAATCATTTAAAAACCTCCATTTATTATTTGTCTTATTCCTCATATTCAGTGTATAAAGTTAGAATCTTATCTTTTAAGTGAGTGGTTTTATGTCTTTAAAAGTAGTCCAAGGCGGCTATCAAAAGGACCGGTGGATGCATGATCCGGACATCGATGAAGAAACATTAGAGATCTTCAATGAATTATTTACCAAGATCGCAGAAAATGAACGGCCGGAAGCTGCTAAATATGTCTGGAAACCAAGCAAAAAACAGCCCAAACCAACCCTCGTAAAAAAATAGATTACGCTCTTTTTAAAACTAAAATCTTACCCCGTCCATGAATGCCCTTGTGTCCTGTCCCAGTATCTGCGTGTATACCAGGGTAGATCCGATATCCCTGTGCCCTAACCACTCCTTGAGGACCGTGATAGGTGTTCCCTGGATGAGGCAGTTTATTGCGAAGCTATGCCTGAATGTGTGCGGATGCGCCCTGTTGTCGTTGATCCCGGCCATCTCGCAGGCTTTCCGTACATGATAATGGGCCGTCTTTCTGTTAAATTGAAAAAGCCGGTCTTCTCTGGAAATTACATTTTCATTCAGCCAGACCGCAACCTCTCCAACAAATTCCGGTTTCAGGGGAATCATCCTGGTGTGGTTGACCCGTTTCAGGGTTTTGACCCTGACCACCCTGGCCCTCATGTCGATATCACCCGACTTCACCGATACTGCCTCGGATATCCGGGTACCCGTATTCCAGAGAAACTCGCAGAGGAACCATGCCGTGTAGTGCTTTTCCTTCAGCTCATCGGAGAGGATCCGGTGGATCTCGTCGGATGTGAAGTATTTCGGTATCTCCCTTGAGAATGTGCGGGAAAGCTGGCGGCTTCCCATCGGGATGATGTTGCCCATGATTTTTTTATCTCCTTTCGTATAGGACAATAGAAATTGATTTTGTCCTATATCTGCCCTCCGGACACACCGTTTTGACCTCTAAAAAGGGGTAAAAACGGGCTGAAAATTATCGTTTATAGGACAAAATTCTAAGTTTTGTCCCACACCATGACCGCTTGATTCTCTCCAGTTCAGCCACCTGAATATCCCTTTCCTTTTCGGCCGCTGACTTTTCGTACATGTCAAGATAATCAAAGTCCAGGTCCTTGAGAGCCTGAATGGTTTCTTCTATCACGGCAGAGCCCCTGATTAATTGTTCGTATGCTTTTTCAGCTGATCATAATAAGATATTATCTTCTTATCATATTAACCCCTTTTTGTCAAGGAAATAATAAATACTTATTGATTGATGAACAGGATTGTGTTATGGGGAATTATGGCTACGAAAAAACCCATCGTTACAATGGTATTTGATGAAGACCTTCTCAGGCGTGTGGACGACTACCGCTACGGCAATCGGATTCCCACAAGAACGGAAGCCATAAAGCAAATACTCGAAAAGGGATTAAAGGAGATCGAAAAGAAAAAGAATAAAGGGTCCCTTTAAAAGGCATGCAGGCAACAGATATGTGAGCCTTATTGTGCAGTGAAAATGCGGACTTGAATGATTAATTAACGCCAGCTATTTTTCCTCCGCAAAAGTGGTCATTTAACATTTCCTATACTAGACTAAACGTTGGTAACGGTCTAATTTTTTTCATCTTTTTTAAGAAAAGTCCTTGACAACCTGCAGTAAAGCTATTAGATAATATATAGAAATTTATTTCTCTATCCAGAGAGAGCCCCGTTAGGCTGGATGCCTTCATACTGAAGAAACCACGGGGACCTAATTTACCGGTAAACGGTTACAAATTTAAAACCGCATAGTCCGGTATCTGAGACTGGCAGGCATGCCAGGCTAAAAAAGGGAGAGACGAAAGCCTTCCTGTCCGTATCCATCAAGGATAAATGAAGGCTGGGGTGTGCCCGAAAGAGATAGATTCCTATATTGGACTAATGTAATATAAAGATTTGACTTATTTCATTTTTTTTAAAGAAATTGCTGATAATTGCAGTAAAGCTGTTAAAATAGAATTAAGAATTTTATTTCTCTATCCAGAGAGACCCTCGTTAGGCTGGATGCCTTTACACAAAAGGAACCACGGGGCCCTAATTTACCGGTAAACGGTTACAAATTTAAAACCGATAGTCCGGTATCTGAGACTGGCAGACATGCCAGGCTAAAAAAGGGAGAGACGAAAGCCTTCCTGTCCGTATCCATCAAGGATAAATGAAGGCTGGGGTGTGCCCGAAAAAGATAGCTTCCTTTTAGGAAGCATAAAGGTAATATAAATTAAGGCTTATCAGGTCTTATGTTTAAGACCTATGGGCCTTTTTTTGTATAGTAAATTCGTTACCCTGATAAAACACTTTAACCCCGGAGGGGATCATATTCCCTTGGGGAGTATTGTTTCCTCTCTGTAATTAACAAGAAAGGAGGTAGTACAAAAGTTTTTGCGATGCTTAAAATCGTCGTGTGGGGGATGAGAGGCAGGAGGGGCATCTTTCGTGGCCGTGCCAACGCCTGAGAGAATGCCGGTTTCCTGCTGGGCTTTAGCTATACCTTGTAGGTATGGTTTAGCCGGAAAACAGAAAACAGGAAAAAAGTTGCCTGGTGTATCGATATCAAGAGAGATACAGCGGGCTTTTTTGTGCGTTTTTTTCGCAACACGCGGGCGAAAAAACAAAAATTGATCAAGAAAGCTGCGTTCTGCAGCGAAACGCCATCGTGCGGGGGTCCCTCTCCCACCCCCGCAGAAAAAATCCGTAACAATTTGGCACGTGGAACTTCGTGAGCGTTTCATATGACACACAAAGAGACGTGCAAGCACGAAAATCATAAGTTCCCGATTATACTGGCTCTTTGATATTTAAATCCGCGTCAAAATCGTCAAGGCTGGACTGCCTTGACATAACACCCGGCGATCACTTTCAGACCTTGAAAAAGTCTGCATGAAAGCCGGGTCCCCCATCGTTTTTTTTCGCGCCAAAGCTGGCATCGGGCCGGCAGGCCGCTGGACGCGTTCCATGAAACGACCCAGCGATTAGTTTTAACTTTAGAATACATTTAACAAACAAGGGTTAACAAATGGGGATTTTGAAAGAATATTACATCCACAGAAAAAAATATACCAATGTCCGTCGCTGGAAAATATCGCCCGCGGCAGCAAAAGAAAGGAAAAGGATTGTCCTGGACTTTCTATCTTATACTAAGGGGCATGTTTTTTCGATTAAGGACATTAAACGGGCGGATTATGATCAGTACGTGAATTTCCTTACAAGCAGGCGGGGCTTGGCCGTGGCGACAATTCACCGCTACAAATATGCTCTTCGGGAATTCTTTATTCTGGCTGGGCTCAATATTCCGGTTATGACAAGGCCCATGAAACAGCACAGTCAGCGAATTAAGAAACTCACCCAGGCTCTAAGAAAAAGTGGTGTACCATCGGTACACCACAGTGAGATTATCGAGATCACCGGAAAGGTATTTTGCTATGGGAATCCCAAAAAGTGAAAGAAATTACGGGTACGGAAAGACCATCAACGATTATACGTGTTGGCGGCTCGCCGAGATTACGCAGAATTACGGGCGCAAAGGAAGCAGCACTCGAAAGAAGGCACACAGCGCCATAGCTATGTACGCGTTGTTTCTTAAGGAAGCAGCCGGAATCAGGTATCTTGAAAAAGCAGGGCAGTTTCATCAAGAAATGTTCGGAACTTATATTTTTGAAAAAGTACAGGATGCGGAGATTGGAAGGTCAACGGCGGCTGATTATGTGAGTTGCATCAACCAAATGTGGCTGGCTTTGGGACGTCATGAGATGGTGATTTCCGCCCGGGAATTTGGTGTTAGCAAAGGTCAGCGGTTTTCGAATTCCGATCACTCTATTCTCCGTGAGAATATCGAAAAAATGAAAGATGCCTTACATGAGATGTACTGGAACACGGGAGACATTCGCTACGAGTGCCTGCGATACCAAATCTGCGTGCAAGAAGAGACCGCAGCCAGGTTTCAGGAAGCTGCATGCATGAAGATTTCCGAAAAGGATTTTTCCGAGAATCATGTTCAACTCGATAAGGGTGATAATACAAAGAACAATCAGAGCAGATCATTTTATTCGATTCACGAGCTTACCGGAGCCCGGGAAGCCCAGTTATTTCAAGAGGCAAACCAGGATATTTTGTACCGTGGTTCGCTCACTCCGGGAAACACACTCTACAGAAAATGGCAGTATTTTGCATACAACGTCATTAGAGATTTACGAGCAAAACTCGATATTGAATTCAACTTCCACGGTGTCAGACATTTCTATGCTCACGAAAGCTATTCGAAAAAGTGGCAGGAAAAAACATGTGTCCGGATTGAATGCCCTGTAGTGGAAGGTAAATTGGGCAAGGATCACGTCCAAAGCATTGCGGTCCGCACTGGTCTGAAGATCGTAAAAGTCCGGGAATTTGATACGGAAATTAGGCTACAGGTAAGCGAAGAACTGGGGCATCATCGCTCGGACAGCACTTATTTTTACTTGGGAAAGTAATATTGCAAAGAAGAAAACTTTAAGGAAATATGCCTTGAACTTATTGCCTAAATATCATATTCATCCCTCATCGTATAGAGGGGGTGATATTTGCATGAAAGGATCAATCCAATTTCGGAACGATCGGGGGTATTATTATGTCGCATGGGCGCACAAGGGGAAGCGCTATAAATTGTATAAGTACAATGGCGAGTTAATGTATCATGAAAAGATAGCGCAAAAGCTGTTGTCTTGCATGCAGGCCGACGAAGAAAAAGGGATTTTCCGGATCGAAAAGTACACACGGGAAGTTCCCACAGATGTTATTCCGTATCTTCATGAGTGGCTTGAAGGGACAAAAGTTCATCTTTCGCCAGCCACCTGCAAGGATTATCAAAACTCAATTAAGAATCATCTTGTTCCCTGGTTTGGAAAAAATCCTATCCAGTTGCATGAAATTCAATATGATGTTTTGTGTAGACTGTTAGGGGATATAAAGAGAGCGGGGAAGGGAAAAATGAACGTCATGTATTGCCTGCATAAGTGTCTTGATTTCGCCTGGAAGTCAGGGCGTATATTCGCTATGCCCCCATTCCCTGAAAAAAGTAAATATGGCCTTGTAGATTCAATCATAACATGGCTGCCGGAGGATCGGCAGAACAAAGTAATTGAGGCTATCCCCGAAGTACATCAGCCCATCTTTTGGTGGTTGAAGTACCATGTTCGAAGACCGTCAGAGGCTATGGCCCTGCATAAAGAGGACTATGATCCTGTACGGGATGCGTTCATAATCAGGCGCACATTTTCGGATAAGAAGCTGGTAGATTATACCAAAACTCACAAACAACATGTCATTCCTTGCCATTCAGGATTTAAGAAATTTATGACCAGGAATAACAATGCCCCGGCGATTTTCAGCCCGTTTTTCTTCGTCAATCCTCGTGGGAAGCTGAAGGGAAAACACTATCAGCATGATTACCTGGTCGATCTGTGGAATCAAGCGTGTCAAAAAGTTGGTGAAAATATCCGAATGTATGCCGGCTTGAAACATTCAACTTGTTCACAGTACATCAACGAAAAAGGGTTAAGCGTTGATGAGGTTCAAATGATTACAGACCATGCACGCCGTGACAGCGTTCTAAAATATTCTGATGTTCAGGTTGAGGCGAAAAGAAAACTTATGGAGGGGAAAGTTGTCCGCCTTTTGGGGGACACTGGGGGGACGAAAAAGGCGGAGGCAAAGTGAATAATTTCAATAAAATATGGCGGAAGTGCATGGGAATCGAACCCACCTGGGACGGTTCTAGCGCCCCACACTGGATTTGAAGTCCAGGAGGCCCACCAGTGACCTTGGCACTTCCGCAATAGGCATGTTAATATCGAATCACTTATCAAATGTCAACGCTTACATTCTTGACCGGGAGCGCACCCGCAAGCCCCGCCTTGTAGGCGGGGAGCTTCAATGTTTTCGCCGCCATTTATTTTAAAGCTTAATATTGGTGTGACTCAGGTATTCCGGTTGTGCAGTCAGTTCAAGTGAGTTGTCAATTAACTGAACCGTCACATCATCGCCCGCTTTGGCCCATGTTTTATTCCCTGGCAGCACTATAAGACCGTTCGCCCTGACCATCGATTTCAGTATGCCGGATCCCTGTTCTCCCGTCGTTGTGGCAGTAAATTTTCCGTTTTCATATCTTATACTGGATCTTACAAAATGCTTACGACCCTTTTTCTTTGTTATATCGTCCATCAAAACCGCTTGTATTGCCTTCCGAAACAATTTTTTATGTCCCATCATCTTCAATATCGAGGGCCTAACGAACTGTTCGAATGAAACCATGGACGATACCGGATTGCCGGGAAGTCCGAAGATGGGAATATTTTCAAAGGCACCGAAGGCAAGCGGCTTACCGGGCTTCATCGCCACCTTCCAGAATTGTATCCCGTCGCCTACTTCCTTCATGATATCTTTTACAAGGTCGTAATCTCCCACCGATACGCCGCCGGACGAGATTATGATATCGGCACGCATTGCCGCCCTGAATTTTGCTATTAAATCTTCCCTGACATCCTTGGCGATACCGATCTGTAAGGGAATACCGCCGCAGTCCATTACCTGAGCGGCAATGGAATAGCTATTGCTGCTCCTGATCTTTCCCGATGTTACTTTCTCATCTATGTCGACAAGTTCGTCACCCGTAGCGAGGATTGCCACGATGGGTCTCTGATAGACACTTATAAAAGAACGGCCCAGTGAAGACATCATGCCTATTTCTGCAGGTCTGATGACAGTCCCGGATGAAATAACAAGCTCACCATCCTTAACATCTTCACCCGCAAACCTTATATCCTGTCCTATTTTTGCTTCGCTGAATATCTTTACACGTGTCCCGGTTTTTTCTGTTTCCTCCATTCTCACAACCGCGTCGGCACCGGGTGGTATGTGGGCCCCGGTCATTATCCTGGATGCCTCCCCTGAATTGACGCTCTTTTTGGGAATATATCCTGCCGGGATGTCTTCAATAACAGTAAGAGTAATTGGATTTTCCCTTGAAGCTTCCGTAGTGTCTTCCCAGCGGAGGGCGTAGCCATCCATTGCCGAATTGTTTTTCGGGGGAATATCCATATCTGCAAAGATATTTTCCCCCAAGACCCTTCCGAGTGAGTTCAGTATGTCTATCTTTTCCAGACTGAGGGGAGTGACAGAACCGAGTATCCGGTTGAGTGCTTCTTCGACTGTTATCATGATATATAATCCTCCGTCAGCGTTTAGCACTTAAAGAGTTAACACATTTTTGTTCGGTCGCATCGCTGATTTAACCAAAGAACGCTATCTTAAAAGGTCTTCCTTGTCAATATGGAACGGGGGTCTTTTTCACTTGAATTAATCTAATTGATGTTATAGATGAGAGTTCAGAGTTCAAAGTTTCGAGTTTAAAGTTTAAAGCTCAACCCGGAACCCTGAACTTTGAACTCCAAACTCGGAACTCGGAGCTAATAAATGGGGCATCTTGATTTACAGGAAAAGATAAAGAAGTTACTGAAAGAAAAAAATGCCATTCTACTGGTACATTATTATCAAAGAGACGAGATTCAAGAAATTGCTGATATTTTAGGTGATTCACTGGCTTTGAGTATAGAGGCAGCCAAAACAGATGCCGATATTATTGTCTTTGCAGGTGTTCGCTTTATGGCGGAGAGTGCTTCAATAGTATCCCCCGATAAGACCGTACTTCTTCCAAGACTGGATGCAGGATGTCCTCTTGCAGACATGATCACCGTCCCGCAACTGGAAAGGGCAAAGAAGGAAAATCCGGATGCCGCGGTGGTGACCTACGTGAATTCTTCCGCCGAAGTGAAAGCTCACAGCGATATATGCTGTACCTCTGCCAATGCTGTACGGGTGGTCAATTCACTTAAAAATTACAAAAAGGTCCTCATGATTCCCGATGGGAATCTTGCTCGTTACACTTCCAGATTTACCGACAAGAAGATCATTCCATGGGATGGTTACTGCCCGGTTCACCATTTTGTAAAACTGCAAGAAGTAAAGGATGTAAAAGCTAAGTATCCAGAGGCGCAATTCGCCGCCCATCCCGAGTGTGCCCCGGAGGTGCTTGACATAGCGGATTATGTTGGAAGTACCCAAGGAATTATCAGGTTTTCCAAAGAAACTGATGCCGAGGAGATTATTGTCGGTACCGAGATAGGGATCATGTGTCAGCTAAAGAAGGAAAATCCGGGAAAAAATTTTATTTCTGCCTCGGATAATCTTATATGCCGTACAATGAAATACACGACACTTGAAGATATCTTAAACTCGCTCTTGGAGATGAAACATGTAATCAAGATTCCTGAAGATGTACGGATTCCAGCCGAAAAGACCCTTAAGGCAATGCTGGAGATTGGATCTAAAGATTGACGGCTAATGATAGCCGAATGTTTCAAATACTTCGGGAGTGAGACTTTTTTTGGTGAAAGAAATTTTAATATCTGATCCCGTCTTTAATGCCGTTATCGAGAAGATTAACCAGGGAGAGAACGAATTAAAGGTTAGCGGTCTTCACGGTTCGGCAAAATCCTTCCTTCTTGCAGTACTTTTTAAAACCAGAAAGAAACCCCAGATTGTAATTTGTTCCACCGAGAGAGAGGCAAAAAACGTATACCAGGATGTCTCTTTCTTCCTTGATGGTAACGATGTTGTCTTTTATCCGCCATGGGAAATAGTGTCAACTGATATGCTTTCTTACCAGGGGGATGTGGAGCCAAGGAGGATAGATACCCTTTTCAGATTGGTTTACGGTAATCCCGCCGTATTTGTCATTCCGCTTTCTGCCCTTCTGCAAAGAGCTATTCCGAGAAACATTCTTGAAGATTATGTTGAGACAATATCCATAGGTGATACCCTGGAAAGGGATAGTTTTACTGCGAAGCTGGACGAGGGGGGTTACAGGAGGGTAGCCCTGGTAGAGGAGCAGGGGGAGTTTAGTGTAAGGGGGCATGTGATTGACATTTTTTCTCCAATCTCTGAGATGCCCTTGAGAATGCTGTTTATAGGGGATGAATTAGAGTCGATCAGGGAATTTGATACAGTTTCACAAAGATCTGCTAAAGAGATCGATGAGTTTGTTCTCACCCCCGCGAGGGAGCTTATACTGTCAGGGAATGTACAGCGACAGGCTATAAGGAACTTGAAGAAAAAGGCAGGTGAGCTGGGTACTTCTATAACCGTGCGAAATCGCATTGCGGAAATAATAAAAAATGGTCTTTCCTCTTCGATAAACCCGCTGTTTTTACCTCTGTTTTATAATGGTCTTGATACGGTTTTTGATTATGTTCCTGAGGACAGCATGTTGATTTTTGACGATTTTATCGCCATGGAACAGGCTGAAGAAAAGATTGTAAATGATATAGATGGATTTCTGCTCAGGGCCGAAAGAGAAGATAAATTCTATTTAGAGAAAGAATCTTTTTGTGTATCGATGGCGGAACTGTTGCAGCACTTTGTAGATTTCAAGAAGGTATATGTCGAGGGACTTGAATTTGGCATTGATGATAAAAATGATTCTGCAGTCAAATTTCATATTGAGACCAATACCGGGCTGAAGAAGAAAACATCTGAAATCAGCATGGAAGATAGTATTCTGGCCCCTCTCGTGGAGCAGATTAGAAAATGGATGGATGATGGAAATCTTGTATCCTTTTTGTGTAGCGGAGACGAAGGGATTCAGAGAATGTCCCATCTGCTTATGGGATATTCCCTCCCTGTTACCAGGTCAGATGCCCCTGTCTTATCTGAGCTGGCACGGCATGATGGCAAAGGAAGCCTGATTTTAAGAGATGGGAAGATAACTGAAGGTTTCCATTTTCCAGGTCTCAAGATCATTGTTGTTGGTGAAGAGGAAGTTTTTGGCAAAAAGGAAAAAAGAAGAAGGGCACGACCGGTCAGAGAGGGATATTTTCTTAAATCATTTGGGGAGTTGAGGGAGGAGGACTACGTTGTCCATACCGATCATGGCATAGGTAAATACCTTGGGCTTAAAAAATTATCAATTGGAAAGATCGAGAATGATTTCCTGCTTATCGAGTATCTTGGAGGTGATAAGCTCTATATTCCTGTTGACCGTCTGGATCAGATTCAGAGATATATCGGCTCGGATGGTTATGTCCCGAGCATTGATAAATTGGGTGGCTCTTCATGGGATGTGGTCAAGAAGAGGGTAAAGAGATCCGTGCGGGAAATTGCGGAAGAGCTCGTTTCCGTTTATGCCGCCAGGGAAGTGATGGAGGGGCACTCGTTTTCTCCTACCGACAGGTATTATGATGAATTTTCGTCTTCCTTCGAGTATGATGAGACTCCGGATCAGGCGAAAGCTATAAATGACATCATCTTTGATATGAGTGATTCCAGGCCGATGGACAGATTAATCTGCGGGGATGCCGGGTTTGGCAAGACTGAAGTAGCACTGAGGGCCTCTTTCAGGGCGGCGATGGAGGGGAAACAGGTGGCGGTTCTGGTTCCCACAACAATTCTGGCAGAACAGCATTATCAGACATTTGCCAGGAGACTTGAAAAAACCCCTGTCAGCGTTGAGGTTTTGAACCGGTTCAAAACCAGGGCTCGGCAAAAGGAAATCGTTGAGGCGATAAACAGAGGGCTGGTAGATATTGTAATCGGCACCCACAGAATTTTGCAGAAGGACGTTGTTTTTAAAGATTTGGGGCTTGTTATTATAGATGAAGAACAGCTTTTTGGGGTTAGCCACAAAGAAAAGCTGAAAAAGTTACGTGCTCTTGTTGATGTTCTGACAATGACAGCGACCCCGATACCGAGGACACTGCATCTGTCGTTAATTGGGATAAGGGATTTATCTATTATCAACACACCTCCCGATGATCGCCTTTCCATCAAAACGTATGCTTTAGAGTTTGATGAAGATGCGATAAGGGATGCTATCAGACGAGAGATTGAAAGAGGTGGCCAGGTTTTCTTTCTTCATGACAGGGTACGTTCAATATACACAATGGCGCGAGTTATAGAGAGACTGGTTCCCGAGGCTAGGGTTGGAGTAGCCCATGGCCAGATGAAGAGCAGGGAACTTGAGAATGTCATGGTGAAATACCTACAGCGGGATTACAATGTCCTTGTGTGTACCACGATTATAGGATCAGGGATTGACATCCCGACGGCAAATACAATGATTATAAATCGTGCGGACAGATTTGGACTTTCCCAGTTGTACCAACTCAGAGGGAGGGTAGGAAGGTCAAAAGAAGAAGCTTACGCTTTTCTCCTGGTTCCCAAAGGAGCAATGCTCTCGGAGGACGCCAGAAAGAGGCTTCAGGTGATCAAAGAATTTTCGGAACCCGGTTCCGGTTTCAGAATTGCCTCTCACGACCTGGAAATAAGGGGGGCCGGGAATCTCCTGGGAATATCGCAGTCGGGTCATATTTCCGCCGTGGGCTATGAACTGTATACTCAGTTAATGGAAAGAACTGTTAGGGAACTCAGGGGTGAGAAGATGCCCGAAGAGGAAATAAAGCCGGAAATCAATATGGGATTGCCGGCCTTTATTCCGGATGATTATATAACCGATATGCACAGGAGGCTTGTAACCTATAAAAGGGTATCCATGGCTGCCACGGAGGATGACCTGACCGAGATTAGAGAAGAGCTTGAAGATTGCTATGGGTTTATCGTTCCGCAAGTGGAAAATCTTCTGGAGATTATCAGTGTTAGGAACCTTTTAAAGGATGTTTGGGGTAAAAAGATGGAGTATGACGGGAAGAAAATTTCCATTTATTTTCATAAGGATAGCCCCGTTGAACCGGGAAAGATAGTTGAACTTTCCCAGAAAAAGATGAAAGGGTCGCAGTTTACACCCGATTTTAAACTAAGTGTCCCGATGTCGGGTCTTAGCGGTGACGAAGCTCTAAAACAGGCAAAGAGTTTGCTTAGGGATTTGACCACGTGATATGTGGTTTAATAGGGACAGCGCCTATTTTTTATAGGCTCTTGCAGGCTAAGCTACAGATTTATGAAAAAATAGGCGCTGTCCCTATTAAACGAGGAGTTAAGATGTATAGAGGAGGATCGTATAGATCGTATAAGACATGGCACATTTTGTGTCTTTGTGTCATTTTTTTACTTGTCTTATCCGGCTGCCAGGGTGTGAATGACACTGCGGAGAAATATGTTGCTACTGTCAATGGCACGAAGATTTTCCTGAGTGATTTCAAAGAAAGATTAAAAAAGGAACTGGATATCATGGAGAGCATTCAGTCCTTGAAAGAAGGTGAAATCGATCGGCTGAAAGAGGAGATATTGAATGAACTTATTGATGATAAGATCATGCTGCTTCGTGCTGAAAAACTTTCCCTGTCCGTTCGTAATGAAGAATTGGAGCAGAGGATTTCGGAAATAAAAAAGGATTATCCTGACGGTGGATTTGAAAGGATAGTTACGAAAAGTGGAATAAATTATGATATCTGGAAGGAAGAGTTGAGAAAAAGGGTAATGCTGGAAAAACTGGTTCAACATGATGTGAATTCGATTATTCTGGTTGAAGAGGATGAGGCTTTTGCATATTATGAGGATCACTCAGAACAGTATATCTCAGAAGAACAGGTTCATGCCGCTCATATTGTCGTCCGAAGTCGTAAGGAGGCAGAAGAAGTTCTGAAAAGATTGAAGAGAGGAGAGGATTTTGGTAGAGTTGCGCAGGAGATTTCCACCGGTCCGGAAAGCATCAAAGGGGGAGATCTTGGAGTTTTTAGTCGAGGGGTGATGCCGGAATCCTTTGATAAGGTTGTATTTTCCTTGCCTCCCGGGAAAATCAGTAACGTGGTAAATACTCCTTACGGCTATCATATCTTCAAGGTTTTTAAGAAAAGTAAAGGTGAAAGGATAAGTTTTTCGGAAGTAAAGAAGAAGATTATATTCGATCTGAAAAAAGAAAAAGAAGAGCTTGAATATATGAAGTGGTTGAAAAAGTTGAGGTCGGAGGTAGATATCAAAATTAACAGGGATCTCCTTCGGAAGGTCGAAGTTTCATAAAAAGAGTGCCTAAAGTGAACTAAAGTTTAAAGTGCCTAAAGTTGACAAGTGCACATCAACCTTAACTTTAGGCACTTTAGCTCATTTTAGTCACTTAAAACTTAAATTGGCAGGTGTATATGAAAATATTGAAAATGGCTGTATTTGTCTGTTTTGTTGTTATATTTCTATCCAATCCGCTAAATGCTAAAATTGTAGATAGGATCGTTGCCGTTGTGAATGATGAAGTTATAACCCTCTCCGAGTTGAACAGCGACCTTGAACCCCATTTGAAAAAGATAGAGGAATCCAGAAAAGGAGAAAGCAGGGAAAAGATTCTTGCGGAGGCCAGGCTGGCAATGTTGAACAAGATGATTGATGAAACCCTGGTAAAGCAAGATGCAAAGAAACTGGGAATTGTTGTGAAAGAGGAAGATGTTATGGAAGCCATCGGGGATATGTTCTCCAGAAGAAATATCAAGATGGAAGATTTCATAAAGACTCTGGCTAAAGAGGGAAGCACCCTTGAAAGGTATAAAGAAGAAGTTAAAGAACACCTGATGAAGGTGAGACTGGTTGGAAGAAACATAAAATCAAAAGTTTCCGTTACCGATGAGGAGATAGGCGATTATTATCGCGAGCACCGAAAGGATTATGAGGGAGAAGAGGCAGTTAGAATAAAACAGATACTTATCATTTTACCCAAAGATTGCAGCAAGGAAAATAAGCGGCAACTGAGAGCGAAGGCTGAAACGATACATAAGCAATTGGAAGAAGGAAAATCGTTTGAATTGTCGGCAAGCGAGCATTCCCAGGGACCTGCCGCAAAAATCGGTGGCGACCTCGGTTTTGTCGAGAAAGGGATGATTTTCCCAGAGGTGGACAAAGAGGCCTTCGGCTTAGCGAATGGTCAGATAAGTGATGTTATCGAATCTCCCATAGGTTTTCATATTATAAAGGTGACGGACAGGAAGGGTGCAGGGATAAAGTCGCTCAAGTCAGTACGTGAAGAAATTAAAGATATGATAGGTCAGGTCAAGATTGAGAAGAAGTTTTATGAGTGGCTCGAAGAACTGAGAAAAAAATCCTATATAGACATAAAACTCTAAGCAGCAGAATCGCAACCCAGAAGTTAAAGAAGTGTAAAGTGAACTAAAGTGCCTAAAGTTAAAGAATGCGCTTTCAGCGCAAGCTGTTTCAAATTTGACCGCGCCAAAGGCGTGTGCCATTAACTTTAGCTCATTTTAGGCACTTTAAACTTTAGCTCACTCTTAATCAATAATTACAAATTTTCTGTCATATCGACAAACTATTGTCGATGCTGAGACACTAAGTGCCTGATTAAATGAAATATATAAAGATAAGGGGTGCGCGTCAGCACAACCTTAAAAATATAAATATAAGTATTCCCAGAGATGAACTTGTCGTCATAACCGGTGTCAGCGGTTCCGGTAAATCGTCTCTGGCTTTTGATACGATTTATGCCGAGGGACAGAGACGGTATGTGGAATCACTGTCGGCCTATGCACGCCAGTTCATCGGTCAACTGGACAAGCCCGAGGTTGAATTGATAGAGGGTTTGTCCCCCGCCATAGCTATTGAACAAAGAACAGCAAGCCAGAATCCCCGTTCGACGGTTGGAACAGTAACCGAGATATACGATTATCTCCGCCTTTTATATGCACGGGTAGGAGTGCCCCACTGTTATAAATGTGGACGGGAGATTAAATCTGAAACTATTGATATAATACTCGATAATGTGCTGGTATTTCCCGAAAAGACGAAAATAAATGTAATGTCACCGATTGTCAGGGGAAAGAAGGGTGAATTTCAGAAAGAATTGAAGAAATTGCGCAAGGACGGTTTTGTTCGGGTCAGGATTGATGGAAGGACGCTGGAGCTTGGCGAAGATATAGAACTGGACAAAAATAAGCGCCACAGTATCGATGTTGTGGTTGACAGGCTTATAATGAAAAAAGGGATAAGAAAGCGCTTGAGAGATTCTCTCGAAATTGCCATAGGCCTGTCGGAGGGACTCGTCAGGATTACTACTGACGGGGGCAAGGATATTATCTTTAGTGAAGGATATGTCTGTCAGGATTGTGGCGTCAGCATTGTTGAGATGACACCGCGGATGTTTTCGTTCAATAGTCCTTATGGTGCCTGTCCTGACTGTAGTGGTCTGGGGACACGGATGTATTTTGATGAGGATCTGGTTGTTCCTGATCCGGAACGTTCCATAAGGGAGGGTGCTATCGTCCCCTGGGAAAACAGGAATTCTCTTAACTTTTATCAGATGCTGGAGGCCCTTTCCAAACACTATAAATTTGATATCAACATTCCATTCAATAAATTGCCGGAAGAGATCAGAACGGTTCTTCTGTACGGTTCAGGAGATGAAGAGATTAAATTCCATTTTGACAGGGGCGGCAGACGGTATTTTTATACCAAGCCGTTTGAAGGAGTGATCAACAATCTTGATCGGCGATACAGGGAGACGAATTCGAATGAAGTAAGAATGGGACTGGCGCGGTATATTAATGTAAGGGAATGTCCTACCTGCCGGGGTCATAGACTCAAAGAAGAAAGCCTCTCTGTAACTGTCGGGGGGAAAAATATATGTGAAGTGTGTCAGATGTCGATAGAGGAGTGCATGAGGTTCTTTGAAACGCTCTCTCTGTCAGACCAGAATATGATCGTATCTGAAAGGATAGTAAAGGAAATAAAGGAGAGGCTTCGATTTCTTCTCAATGTGGGTATGGATTATGTCAATCTGGCCAGGTCTTCGGGTACCCTCTCCGGTGGGGAGTGGCAGCGTATCAAACTCGCAACGCAGATAGGTTCCGGACTGGTAGGTGTTCTTTATGTGTTAGATGAACCGACAGTTGGTCTGCACCAGAGGGACAACATCAGACTTATTTCTACTCTCAAGCATCTGCGTGACATGGGGAATACGGTCTTAGTGGTGGAACACGATGCTGAGATGATAATGTCATCTGATTGCATTGTTGACATGGGACCGGGTGCGGGATTGAATGGGGGTGAGGTTGTCTTCCAGGGTACACCGGAAGAAATTTGCAAGAGTGAAAGATCCCTGACTGGCAAGTATCTTTCAGGGATGTTATCTATTCCGGTACCCGATCGGCGAAGACATGTCCCTGATGAATTTATAATCCTCGAAGGTGCTCACCAAAATAACCTGAAGGATATCGATATAAAGATTCCGGTGGGGATTTTTACATGTGTGACTGGTGTGTCCGGTTCGGGGAAGAGCACCATGGTCATCGAAACTCTTTATAAGGTACTTGCCCGCAGGCTGTACAGATACAGGGGCAGGGTGGGGAAGTTGAGACGGATAGGAACCCTTGGTGGTATCGAAAGGGTTATCGTCATGAACCAGCAACCGATAGGACGTACCCCGCGATCAAATCCGGCCACCTATACAGGAGCATTTACACATATCAGGGAGCTTTTTGTAAGGCTTTCTGAATCACGTATCAGGGGGTATAAACCGGGTCGATTCAGCTTTAATGTCAAAGGTGGAAGATGTGAATCCTGCCGTGGGAATGGTTTGATAAGAGTGGAGATGCATTTTTTGCCGGACGTTTATGTGACCTGTGATGTGTGTCATGGGAAGAGATTCAACGAGGATACCCTGGAAATTAGATACAGGGGGAAAAATATAGCAGAGATTCTGGATATGACAGTCAATCAAGCGCTTTCGTTTTTTGACAGTGTTCCGGCGATAAAATCGAAACTGCAGCTCCTTTTCGAAGTGGGTCTCGGGTACCTAAAATTAGGCCAATCTGCGACGACTCTTTCAGGTGGAGAGGCACAGAGGATAAAACTGGCGAGAGAATTGGGTAAACGAGCTACTGCAAACACCCTTTATATTCTTGATGAACCTACAATAGGTCTTCACTTTGCCGATATTCAGAAGCTTCTTGATGTCTTAATGAGACTGGTGGATATGGGAAATACTGTTGTAGTAATTGAACACAACCTGGATGTGATAAAATCTGCCGATTATGTAATTGATCTTGGTCCTGAAGGTGGAGAAAAAGGAGGGAGAATCGTTGCTTCCGGTACCCCCGAGGAAGTGGCAGGCATGAAAGATTCCATAACAGGGCAGTTTTTGAATAAGGTTTTGTCGTCAGCTGAATGCCGATAGGTTTTTACTTCACTCTCGTTTAAGGTTAATTCCGAGCTTGCCCATCTTTTTGTGGAGGGTGTTTCTGTTTATCCCGAGAAAATCGGCGGCGGCGGTCTTGACATTATTGGAACGTTTTAAAGCGATCTTGATCAAGCTCCTTTCAAATATCGACAATATTTCCTCATATAATCTGCTCTTTTCTGCGTCTGTTGAACAGAGCAACGTGACAATGTCTTCTAATTTTTCCTCGATGATATCTTCTACGACTGGAAATAATGATGTTTGAGCTGCCTCATCCACAACCACTCTATTAGATTTTTGTACATCCATGACAGAGACCGTTCCTTTCTTCATCATAAATTGGCATTCAGACATCTGTGATCAAAAGATGACCACTTTCATTAGAGGTGAGTCAGCTTTATATAAATAGTTCCTAAAAGGATAATAACTACAACCCAGGCTGCAATAAGATTCGAAATCTTTTTTATCGGATATTCAATCAGAGTTTGGACTTCTTCTTCTACCTTGTCTTTATTAACATTATCAACAATATTTTGAACCAGAGCGGTAAAATTTTCGTAAGAATTGGACAGCGCTTGAAAACCCTTTGTTGTGGTTAATAGAAGATACGCCTTTTTTTGTATAATAACGGTGCCTACACTGGTAATATCTTCCCAGCCGAGCACTTTCTTCCTGAACAGTTTTTTTATTTCTATACCGTTGTTCTCTATGCTTACCTTACGACAAATCGATTCGAGAAATATATAGAGAAGAGGAATAAATATGACAAACAGGACAACCCTTTCTGAAGGAGAACCACTGACGAACAGGGAAATCGAAAGGAGTATGAAAAGGAGACATACATCTATAGCGAGGGGAATTAATAATGCTCTCCCTATTTTGTATACGATGGTTGACATATTTTTGCCTATGCCCTTTGCGCTTGATGGTTTCATAGAAAGTGGACTTTCTACTAAAGCATCACTCTTTCCTTACAAAGGTTCCGCTCTTACCGCCACTCTTTGTTATTAATTTTATATCAGACAGTATTATCCCACGGTCCGCGGATTTGCACATATCGTAAATTGCCAGGGCTGCCGCACTCACGGCCGTCATGGCTTCCATCTCCACACCTGTCTTTCCCACAGTCTTAACATTTGCCTTTATGGTTATCTCGCCCTTTTCAATATTACTTGAAAAGTCAACATTTATTCCCGTCAGTTCGAGGGGGTGACACATGGGAATAATATCACTTGTCTTTTTGGCGGCCATTATCCCTGCGATCCTTGCGACACCGAGCACGTCACCCTTCGGCACCTCTCCCTGTTCAATATCTCTTACAGTATTCGGGTTCATCAATACTTTTCCCTGGGCCACTGCTTCCCTCAAGGTAGGTTCCTTAGCGGAAACATCGACCATTTTGGCTCTGCCTTTTTCGTCAAGATGGGTGAAATTTATCATAAGAATGATTCTTTTGGTTATTTTAAGGATGGTTCGAAAATCGTCTGTGAAATAACACAATAATTTTTTTCAGTCAAGCTCTAAGGAGACAAGACTCGAGTGTATTGGTTCTCCATAAAAAACACGGGCTATGCGGTCAAACCTTTCGGAAAGATCGGTTGTAAGCAGGGTTTGTGTTGCTCCCGTTGAGAGTTTTCTCCCGATCTCGGGATGTCTCAGAATATAGTCTTTAAGACTTTTTGCCACAATGGGCCCCTGTTCAAGAATCTTTACGTTTGAGGGGATATTCCTTTCAAAAGTTGGATAAAGTATCGGATAGTGGGTACAGGCAAGGAGGAGAGTGTCGATGTCGCCATTCTGATCAAATAGCCCCCTCAGATATTTTTTAACAATCAGATCAGTTCCCTCCCAATCGTGTTCCCCTGCTTCCACGATCGGTACCAGAAGAGGGCAGGCCTGCTGAAATATTTCAATTGACGGATTTAACTTTTTGATTTCCTTAATGTAAGCCCTTGATGAAACGACCATCTCAGTTGCCAGTAACCCCACCTTGTTGTTTGAGGTTATTGTTACGATTTCTTCGGCACTCGGCCGGACGACCCCGAGGACTCTTCTTTCAGGATATGTCTGAGGCAGGTATTCCTGTTGAATTCTCCGCAGTGCCTTGGCAGATGCAGTATTGCAGGCGATAATAATCAGAGGGCATCCCTGTTTGAAAAGGAAGGCGACCGCCTGCTTTGTAAACTTATATATTATCTTCTCGGAACGGCCTCCATAAGGTACTCTTGCATTGTCGCCTAAATACAGGTAATCATATTCGGGGAGTTCCTGCACGATACTTTTCAGTACCGTCAAACCGCCGAAACCGGAGTCAAAAATACCTATCATAATTCATCCTTAATCCTATAGAATTTCCTTCAGCCTGTTAAAAGCCTGTCCTAAATTCTCAGGGTTTGATCCTCCTGCCTGGGCCATATCAGGGCGTCCGCCGCCGGTTCCTCCCACAATCGGTGCAATCTCTTTTACGATTTTACCTGCGTTATATTTGTCGGTAAGGTCTTTTGTGACCATACAGAGCAGCATTGCCTTGCCATCTGCTTTGCTGCCGATCAGTATCACTCCTGATTGAATTTTGTCCCTCAGCTTATCCCCGAAATCCCGCAGGGTTTTCACATCCGGCGCATCAACCATGGTTGTAAGTACTTTGACTCCCTTTATTTCCTCGGCCTGACTGAGAAGGTCGGACGAAGCCCTGGCTGTTAATTTTTCCTTCAGCGAATCGATTTCCCTTTCAAGATCTTTCTGGTATTTCTGGAGCTTCTCGACCCTTTCAGCGAGTTCCATAGGGTTGGCTTTTAAGAGAGAAGCCGTTTTTTTCAGCTCTTTCTCCGTTTCTCTGATATATTTCAGAGATGCTTTCCCCGTTACCGCCTCGATTCTCCTTACGCCGGCTGCTACTGCCGATTCATGGATAACCTTGAGGAGCCCGATATCACCGGTTTTGTTGACATGCGTTCCCCCGCACAGCTCCATGCTGAGATCACCCATTTTAACAACCCTTACATCCTCACCATATTTTTCGTCAAAGACGGCCGTTGCACCAGTTTTCATTGCCTCATCTCTTGGCAGTACCTCGGTGGTGACCGGGGAGTTTTCTCTGATGTATTTATTGGCCAGGGTTTCTACCCTTTCCATCTCTTCATCGTCGATTTTGGAAAAGTGAGAAAAGTCAAACCGAAGCCTGTCCGGCGTTACAAGAGACCCTGACTGTTTGACATGATCCCCGAGAACTTCTTTTAACGCTGCCTGCAGGACATGCGTACCGGAATGGTGTGCCTCTATTGCCCTTCTTTCGTCCTTGTTCACCTTAAGCTTTACTGTATCCCCGATCTTAATCTGTCCCTTTTTAAGCTTTCCAATATGCGTAAAGAGATCATCGAGAGGTCTTTGCGTGTCCCAGACTTCGAAGAGAAACCCCTCTCCTTCAATGATGCCGGTATCTCCGACCTGTCCTCCCGTTTCCCCATAGAACGGGGTTTTTTCGACGAAGATCTCGGCATTCTCACCTTCCGTTAAATATTCGACTTCTTTGTCATTCACAAGGATGCCGGTGATGCGGGAACTCGTCTCCGTCGTCCCCTCGTATCCTGTGAATTCAGTCGTGATATTTTGCATGGAAAGTTTTTTGTAACTTTCTACTACGGCTGTTCCGCCGCTTCCCTTCCATGATTCCCTGGCCAGCTCCCGCTGAGCCTCCATAGCCTTTTCGAAACCTTCTATATCCAGGGAGAAGTTGTCCTTTCTGACAATATCTTCCGTCAGGTCAACCGGAAAACCGAAGGTGTCGTAGAGCTTGAAGATGATCTCACCGGGGATAATATCTTTGCCGGCTTTTTTGAGTAATGCCGCCTCTTCATTCAATATCTTCAAACCGTTATCGAGAGTGTCTATAAAACGTTCTTCCTCGTTTATGACCACTTTCCTGATAAATGATTCTTTATCAATAAGATCGGGATAGGCTTCTTTCATGACGTTAATAACTACCGGTACCACCTCGTGCAGAAAAGGTTTGTTTATGTCGAGCAGTTTTCCATGGCGTGCAGCCCTTCTCAATATCCTCCTCAAGACATAACCCCTTCCTTCATTACCCGGGAGGACGCCATCACCCATCAGAAAAGTGATGGCCCGGCTGTGGTCGGCTATCACCCGGATGGACGTGTCATGATCCTCATTTTCCTTGTACTTCTTCCCGCTGATTTTCTCGATAGAACCGATGATTTCTGTGAAAAAATCAGAATCGTAGTTACTGCTTACCCCCTGCATCACTGTCGCTAACCGCTCCAGGCCCATTCCCGTATCAATATTCGGGTTTGGCAGCGGATTCAGGTTGCCTGATTCGTCCCTGTCGAACTGGGTGAAGACAAGATTCCAGAGTTCAAGATAGCGGTCGCATTCACATTCTATGTTGCACTCAGGCCGGCCGCAACCTACCCCTTCACCCTGGTCATACATAATCTCGGAGCAGGGACCGCAGGGGCCGGTTTCGCCCATCATCCAAAAGTTGTCTTTCTGTCCCATGCGGACAATTTTCTCCGCGGGTATTCCTATCTTTTTGTTCCATATCTCGAAAGCTTCATCATCATCTTCGTAAATTGATATCCATAGTTTCTCTTTGGGAATACCCATTACCTCTGTTAGGAACTCCCATCCCCATGTAACGGCTTCATCTTTAAAATAATCGCCGAAGGAAAAGTTTCCCAGCATTTCAAAAAAGGTGTGATGACGGGCGGTATAGCCCACATTTTCCAGATCGTTATGTTTTCCTCCCGCCCTGACACACTTCTGGGAGGAAGCGGCCCTTGTGTAGCCCCGGTCTTCCTCTCCCAGGAAGCAGTATTTAAACTGAACCATGCCTGAATTGGTAAACAGAAGAGTCGGGTCCTCTTTCGGGACAAGGGATGAGCTTGCCACCACTGTATGTCCCCTTTCCTCGAAGTACTTTAAGAACTTTTCCCGGATTTCACTTCCCGTCATTTATAAATTCCTCCTCTGTTCTTCCTAACGCCTCAAAAATCAACCCTGCCGGGAACCCTCTTCCCATCAGGTTTTGAGCCAGTCTCCGTTTTTCTTTTTCGTCGAGTTCGGAAACCTTTCTGCCTTTAAACTTTTTCTTTATAAGTATGTTTATCGCTTCTTTTTCGCTTCTTTCTTCACGAACAAGTGCGATAGATAGTTCAATCAGGTTTCTTCCAATCCCCTTTTCCAGAAGGCTCATTTCAATCCTTCTGTTTCCGTAGAGCCTGTTTACAGCCAGATTACGGGCCCATTGTTCCGCGAAAGATTTATCGTCTAAATAGTTGAGCTCAAGAAGCCTGACGATGACCTTTTCTACAACGGGTTCCGCAAACCCTCTTTCCTTGAGTTTTAACCGTATTTCCTTTGTGCTTCTTCCTCTAACGGAAAGGAGGCGGAAGGCCTTCTGCTTTGCTTTTTCGAGCGTGGGATCTTCCCCACCTATTATTGCCGAGTCGTGCAATTTTACTTTTGCTGTTCCTTTTCGTCTACGGTTGTGGTCGCGGGTTTTTCTTCAGCTTTCTCTTCAGCAGGTGACTCCATACCTTTGATCTTTTCTTCCTGCGCCTTAATCTGTTCGGTCAGGGTGTTGATCCGCAGGTTGGTGGTGGAAAGCTTTCCCTCGACGTTGACCCTATCGGCTTCCATTCTGAGTTTTTTAGACTTTAGATCCGCTATGACCTTAATATTATCATCCTTTTTACCCAAACCCGACTCGTCTATCGCCTCTGTCTTCGCTATATCCAGGGCAATCGCGGCCTCCTGGCGGTACTTTTGGGCCTGATCCTGTTCATATCCCGCATAATTTTCCTGTGTTGAAGCCAGATCCTTTTTAAGTTCGGCGAGTTTAACTTTTTCTTCTGAAACCTTAAGGTCAAACTCGGCCTTTTTGACCTCCGCTTGCTTATCTTCAGGAACCTTGGCAAACAGATTCTGGTCCACGTCAGACGTGATTGAGCTCACCTTTGAGGTTATTGAGCCTTTGATTTCCTGAGTGGTTGCGCATCCTACGGACAAAGAAATTGCAAGCAGGGTTATAAAACCGATGTATGAAAAACTTTTCATGATGCCGTTCCCCCTTTATTGACAGGTAAAAGATTTGATGATTACACTTTTAATCTTAATATCATTACGAGTTTTATGCGGTTTTGGCAAGAGAAATATTACGAAAATGCCTTTCGGTAAAGGTTTTAATTAATGCCGACGCCTTTCACATCTGCGGAATCTATTTTCTGTTTGGCAGTCTGTGCCTTTGTTGTTGGAATGGAGTCAAAAAAGATTTTCACATCTTCAACACTGTGGACGATATTTATCTCCGGCAAGGATGAGACGATAGTCCTGCCGTATGAACGAGTAACGAGCCGGGTATCAAGCATGGCAACCACGCCATATTCGTTACGCCCTCTAATAAGCCGTCCAAAACCCTGCCTCAATGACAGAATAGCAGACGGGAGGGCAAGGTCGTTAAACCATCTGTTTCCCAGTCTTCTGCATCTTTCCTGATATACCGGATCTCCCGGTGAGCTGAAGGGAAGCTTCGCGATAATGACAAGGCTCAAATCGTCCCCCTTTATATCAATCCCCTGCCAGAAAGTAGCGGTTGCCAGGAGTACCGAATTAGGAGTATTTTTAAACCACTTAATAAGTTTTGCGGGGGGCATATCCCCCTGGGATTTGAAGGGGTGAAATATCCTGGTACTTTTCGCGACAAAATTAAGATGTTTGTAAGATGTAAACAACACCAATGCCCTGCCACGGGACGCATCGACAAGGCCCTCTATTACCTTGAGGCTCTCCTGCTGAAATATCTCATCATTTCCTCTATCCGGTCCCGGCAGGTCTTTGTCAAGATAGAGGAGAGACTGCCTTCTGTAATCGAATGGCGACCCGACAATCTTTTCTTCAAAATCTTCGATGTCCAGCCTGTTCTTTAAAAAAGCAAACTTTCCTGCTGATGTCAAAGTAGCCGATGTCATAATCGTGCTGTCATAAATGTCTGTCAGTGCTCTGAAAGCACTTTGGGATTCCACAAGGTTGCTTTTAAACTCCAGGGCATCGCCATTTCCCGCTATATAATAAACCCTGTCCGCATCATCTTGTCCTATAAAATCATCTACATCCGTGGTAAATGACTTTACATAATTTATGGTTGTTTCTATTTTGTCTTTGAACTCATCATCAGCCACCGATTTTCTCTGTTTTTCGAGCGTTGAGATTGTTTCGTTCAGCGCCAGTTCCTTCCTGAAGTTCTTCAGCCTTTCTATGACGGGATCGGGAATTGGAAAGACCGGCTGAGATGGCACATCTGTCTTTTTAAAGAATGACTCCACCTCGGCAAAAAGGTGATCAACGATTATCTTCAATCCTTTCAGCCTGTAAAGGAGCCACATGGTCCTTGAATAAGTCAGGCTGCTGCCTAAGACATTGGAGATAACATCCTCAATATCGGAGGCCTCATCAATAATTAACTGCTTGTGAAAGGGAAGGACATTGAAATCCGAAAGGAGGTCATAGATGAGGAGGTGATGATTGACTACCAGGATGTCTTTGCCGTGGAGCTTTCGATAATGCCGGTAATAAAAACACCTGTCGTAGAAAGGGCACATTCTCCCGTTACAATCCTGTGAATCTCCGCAGACCTCAGACCAGAATTTCGGAATGAATGAAAGCCCGGTTTTTTCGCCTGTCCCGGTCTCTGACAGCCATTTGAGAAACTTTTCATATGCCCTGCCCGTCCCCGCATATTCTTTTTCCCGTTTCAGGCAGAGATAGTTATTCTTACCCTTGAGTATCCCGAAGGAAAACTTCTGAGGAAGAGCCTTCTTGAGAAAAACAAGATCCTTCTTTACAAGCTGATCCTGAAGAGCCAGCGATGAAGTAGATACCACTGTTTTTTCCTGCGAAAGCACCGCCGGGACAAGATAGGCAAACGATTTGCCGACACCTGTCCCCGCCTCTATGAGAAGGTTCTTCTTATCCTTGAGACAGAGCAGGACCTCTTCCGCCATCTCGCGCTGCTCCGGGCGGTCTTCATAGTCGGGAAAACTCTTCTTTAATATTTCAAAGCTTGATGATAATTTATCCAGACTGCCGTCCCGCCTTTCTTATAAATACTGGCCAACTGCATCCGTTAAAAATCCAGTGGGCTTTTTACTCTTTTGACGCCTTGTTCTCTGAGAACATGCGTATAGATCATAGTTGTTGAGACGTCTTTATGCCCCAATAATTCCTGGATAACTCGAATATCAGTGCCATCCATCAGAAGGTGCGTGGCGAAACTGTGCCTGAGGGTATGGCATGTGGCCTTCTTCACTATCTTAGCATCTCGCGTCGCCTGCTTTACCGCTTTCTGTAAAGCCGTTTCATGAATATGATGACGTCTTTTTTCATCTGACCGCGGATCCTGCGAAATTCCCTTCGCGGGAAATACATACTGCCAACCCCATTCTTTCTCGGCATTAGGATATTTACGAGCCAGCGCATACGGAAGGTACACGAGACCGTATCCATTCGCAAGATCGTTTTCATGAATTATTTTTATCCGTTCAAGATGTTCACGAAGTGCCGGCTTGATCGGCTCAGGCAGCACCGTTATCCTGTCCTTGAAGCCTTTTCCGTCTCGTATCGTGATTTCATCCATCTCAAAATCTATATCATGAACCCGAAGCCGGAGACACTCCATCAAACGAAT
>Ga0268278_1000434_pt1 | contig 29310 bp, 23 predicted proteins | sample saktaG_3_FD_190135 | JGI IMG/M metagenome (GOLD analysis project Ga0268278, IMG submission 190135) | Saline water microbial communities from Sakinaw Lake, British Columbia, Canada - sak_2010_1_5_55m | ecosystem: Environmental > Aquatic > Non-marine Saline and Alkaline > Saline ...
ATTTATATTTTGCAAGGGAGGAAGGCCCCGCTGCTCGCGAGCGGCGGGGTTGGAGACATTTATATTAATATCTTATCTCGCAGGGGAAGAAGGCCCCGCCGCTCTCGAGCGGCGGGGTTGGAGACATTTATATTAATATCTCATCTTGCACGGGATGAGGGAATCGCCCCGCCCTTCGCGAAGGGCGGGGTTGGAGACAACGTCTATATTGATATTTTATTTCGCAGGGGAGGAAGGAATCGGACCCTCATCTTCGGTTTTGGAAACCGACATTCTACCACTGAACTACTCCCCCATTATAGAATTTACTTATAACCAAGTCTTTTTAGCAAACCAACATAAGCGGAACCAAATTGTTTTAATTTTATTTCCCGCCCACGAGCTGAATCCTCGTTATAATAAGCCTCAAAGTATATTAACTTTAAAGGCCTTCTATGCTTTGTTGATTCTACTTTACCATCATTATGTTCAACCATTCTCAATTTTAAATTAGAGGTATAACCAATGTAGAATCCGCGATCTTTTAAACTTTGCAACAAATAGACACAATAACACATATCTTAATTAGGGAGAGGGAATCGCCCCGCCCTTCGCGAAGGGCGGGGTTGGAGACCGACATTCTACCACTGAACTACTCCCCCAAACATTAAAAGTTAATTGTTAATTGTCAATTGTTATTTTTCTAAAGCTTCTCCGTATTCCAGCTCATAAATATGAAAAACTGTGACAGCGATGGAAATTATTAATGGCCCTAAAAATACTCCCCAAAAGCCGAATAAAGAAATTCCGCCCAAGATTGATAAAATAATAAAAATCGGATGAACCTGAGCCTTACCTTTGATAATGTAAGCCCTGACAAGATTATCAATCATACTAACCACTAAAACTCCCCAGACTAAGAGAAAAACTCCTTGCCAGATTTTACCGACAAAAAGCAAATAGACAGCAGCCGGAAACCAAATAAGCCCCGTTCCAATATAAGGTAGGAGAGAAAGGAACGCCATCAATATTGCGGCAAAAAAAGCTGGCAAGCCGACAATCATGAATCCGACCGCGCCGACCGCGCCTTGGGCAATCGCTACCGCAAAAGTTGAAATCATTGTTGAATAATTTACATCGCGGAATTTCTTAAATATTTCCCGGTCATATTTATTGGAAAGCGGGGTCCAATACATTACTTTATCCATCATTTTACTGCCATCAACAAAAAAGAAAAACATGGTAAAAACGATTATAATAAGGGAGATAATGAAACTGGTTGTCCCTTTAACTAAAGTAGCCGCGCCGCTTACCAGCCAATTGCTGGACTTTTTGGCAATATCGGCGACAAAAACTTTTAAGCTATCGCTATCCAGGCCCAATAAATTGGCTTTCTCTAAAATACTATTCTTTATGGTTCCGTCCAGATTAGTCCGGTTTAAAAAATTAATCATATCCGAATAGGCCAGAACCGATCTTTGCGCCGTGTAAATAATTAAGTTTATAGCCGGAATAATTACGATTAGAATTACCAGAAAACACATGACGAGCGAAGCCAGGTTCCGGTGATTGCGGAACTTTTTGACCAACCATTCATAAGGAGTGTAAAAAATCGAAACTAAAATGGCGGCCGCCAGGATTTCCACTAAAAAGGGCCTGAAGACCAAATAGCAAGCAAAAATAACAAAAACAATAAGAATAATCAGAAAAGCCTTGGCGATAAAATTTTTGTTCATATGTTTAACTTATTCATCCAAAAGATTAGGATGATTTTTTAAAATATAGTCATAGCGGTCTATGCTTTCACCTGTCGTCTCATTAAATAAGGGGGTGCCACCCGTGTACATAGTGTCCACTGGATCGCCATAGCGGTTTAAATTATTTCCCTCCAGCCATTTGTCAATTTTTTCTTTTTGCTCTTTATTTAAATCTTTAGCCACCGGCGCCTTCTTCTCTTTGTCAAAAAGATTAATTACCTCTTCCTGCTGCTTCTGCTGCATCTTATCAAGGCCTTGCCCGATTTTATCATCAAGTTTTTTTAGTTTGCCGCCGACGTCTTTTAAACTGCAGCCGGAAAAAAGAAAAACAAAAACCAGCAGGAGGACGAGCTGATTGGTTTTTTTCAGCCTAAACATAAAAAATTGCCTTATTTAGTTTCTTTATGCAAAGTATGCTTCTTACAGCGCTTGCAGTATTTTTTTAGTTCCAGCCTATTTTTTAGAGTTTTCTTATTTTTTCGGGAAAAATAATTGATTCTTTTGCATTCTTTGCATTCTAATTTTATCATGTTGTCTTGAGACATAACACTTATTGCCTTAGTTAGACAGTTGGGTAATTTTTAAAATATAAAAACCAAAAACTAATTAACTAAGTAACTAATTAACTAAGTAACTAAATTATATCTAATTATAGCCATAAGATATTTAAAAAGTCAATCATTCGGCTTATTTCTGGCACTTATCACAATATCTCGTTCCTCGTCCGGCTATTCTTGCCTTTTTTATCACTGCCCCGCATCGCTTACACTTCTGCCCTTCCTGATGATAAACCTTTAGCAGTCTGGTAAAATTGCCTTTCCGGCCGGCCGCATCCACATAACTACTAAAGGTGGTACCGCGGTATTTTATGGCTTTTTTTATTATATTATTGATGGCTTTAAAAAGCGCCTCTTCCTCTTTGCCTGACAGGCTCCTTCCCTGCCTACTGGGCCTAATTCTCGCCTCAAAAAGGGCTTCATCAGCGTAAATATTGCCAATTCCGGCAATTAGGCCTTGATTGAGTAAAATCGCCTTAACAGACGCGTTTCTGCCTTCTAAAGCTTTCCTAAAAGCCGCTAAGGTAAACTCTTTTGTCAGGGGCTCAGGGCCGTACTTCTCTTTTATTTTCGCCAGCTCTTTTTTGCCTACGATTTTAGCATAGCCGAATTTGCGAAGATCGTTAAAAAATAATCTGGCCTTATCCTTAAAAGAAAAAATTATACGGGTATGCTTGCCTGGCAACTTGTCTACACCTCCCCCAACCCACCCCTCCGCCCCTGCCGCGACGGGGGCACCTCCCCCAACCTCACCCCTCCGCCCCCGCCGCGGCGGGGGCACCTCCCCTTGTAAAGGGGAGGAAAGATTCTCCCCCTTCACAAGGGAGAGCAAGAGGGGATTTATTCTCCCCCTTACCAAGGGGGAGTTAGAGGGGGTGAGGGAATGCCCGCCGGCCACAATTCTGCCTTTCCCGCAATAAATCAGCTGGCCGGTCATTTTAAGATGGATTAACAAAAAATTTTTCTTGTCAGCCAGTTCAAAAATTAACAGTTTCCCAATTCTATCCAAGCCGGAAAAATAACTGCCCTTTAAAATCTTAGTGAAGTTCCGCTGGCTAACGCCCGCGGCATCCTCACATCCCGCCGCTCCCAAAAATCTTTTTGAATTTTTAAAAGTTTTTTTGAGAAGTAACGGCTTCGCCTTCCTTCCGATTGTTTTAGAAGTTTCGATTCGCCGAAGCGGCGGGATATACCGATCCGTCCCGCTAAGCAGGACGGCTTCCGGTATAAAATCCGCCGGCTTATTTTTTACCCCGTTTAGAGATAAATTTCTAACGGGGTGAACTATCTTTTTGCTCCTTATTTCAACGGCTGTTATTTTTTTACGCAAAATTCTTTTCTTTAAATCATTTTTAATTGTTTCCACTTCCGGCAATTCCGGCATATGTTGTTTATGTAAATAATCTCGGTTTTATAATAACATTTGCAACAGAAAACGGCAAACGTTAAAATTGACAAAACTCTCAAAAACTGATAAATAAAGTATACTGCGATTAATATACCGATGATTAACTATTTTGAAATATGTTAACTTTCTGCGGATGGAGGCGGAAGATGAAAGCTAGTGTGGGTGTTATTGTAAGGGACGGCAATGTTGATAAAGCCCTTAAGGCCCTTAAAAAGAAGCTTGAAAAGGAAGGGCTTTGGGGATATGACCCAAAAAACAGATATTATAAGGAAGGAACAAAGAGAAAAAGGGGTAAAAAAAACCCAGATAGGCTTTGACCGATACGCCTTGAGCGATTGCTCTAAACGGTCATTTTTTTATTAAAAGGGGCTAAGCTCCTAAAAATAAACAACCTTTAAATAATACAAAAGTAGGGGCAATTTACGAATTGCCCCTACTTTTTATCAAAATCAACTTTTAATACTCAGCCAGCGTCTCATTCTGGAGCGAAGCCCTCAACCCCTCCTTTGTCATTCCGGAAGGCAATCGCGTGCCGCCTTAGCTTTAGCGGTGGAGCAAGCCTATCCGGAATCCAGGGTTAAATAGCTGTAAGTTTGGTTTGTTAAAATTGTGGCAAAATAAGATGTCCATACCACTGGACCATGGATCCCGGGTCAAGCCCGGGATGACAATGTAAAATAGTAATATAAAACGCCCCGCTCTTTGCACAGGGCGGGGCGTTTTTATCAAAATCAACTTTTAATACTTTGCCATCGTCTCATCACTTACATCATAAATTTTCTTGCCAAAATAATTTTTCCGCAATTCTTCTAAACTTTCTACATGCTGCTTCTTTCCGCTCTTTATAACATAAATTCTGGCGTCGCTTCCTCTTATTAACATACCGTCAGAGAAAACCTTTGTTCCCAAGACTTCCGGATACTGGATTAAGACCGTATTCGCCACGTCATAAATTTTTTGCCCGGCGTATTTGGCCAGTTCTTTTAAATTAGGAATATGTTTCTTCTGGCCGTCAGTAATAACAAAGATTTTTTTGTCTTTGCCTCGCAGCAACGCCCCGTCAGCATAAATTTTTTCGCCCAAGACCTGTGGGGTTGGCGCCGGAGTTGCTGGAGTTACCGGAGCTGGCGCTATTGGCGCTGCTTCAACTTTAGGAGCAACCGGCTTTGTCTGCTGTTGCTGTTGTTGTAATAGCCAAAGCGGTATGCCGCCACCAGTGCTCGGCGCTGGAGTTGGGGCCATAACACTAAAAGCCTTAGTATTGCTAACTAAACCATCGGTATTGGTTACCGTGATATTATAACTGCCGACGCTAATTGAGGGCACGGTAACGGAAATGCTGGTAGTGGTAAGAGAAGAAACGGTTGCGGATGTAGTCCCAAACTTCACGGTTGCGAGTGTACTAAAGTTCGTACCAGCAATTATTATGGATGTTCCAGCCGTAGCAGATGAAGGAGAAACTGAAGTAATGGAAGGGTTAACGCCGGCCACATAACTGGACATATGGTCTAGGAGTAAGCCGATGGTATAAGTGTACACGCCGTCGTTATTAACAATATTTAGAACCGTACCGCCCTTAATATAAGTTACGCCATCTTTAACTCCATCTTTACCCGCGATTTCAAAAGTACCATCCGTTTTATAGTACCAGATTAACGGCGCTTTGGCGTTAGTGCTTTCTAAAGTAACCGTGGTCACGAAATCATTGCTGAAACTAATCTTTTCATCCGGATTTCCCATGGTAATGACAATCGCGTCATTACCGGCTGTTGCCTTCATTTCATCCGTTGTTTTAACTATCTGCGGAGGATTGATATTGCCGGTATAAGCCGTGCCGTCAGCTTTCTTGACTATAGTGGCTGGCGGAATAACTACTTCAATCGTGGCATTAGTATTAGTATTAACAATCGTATTATCAGACTGCATGGTTATCTGTACTGGAATAACATTGGTAGCCGCCGTTAACTCAATCGGCTGATTGGTAGAAACATCCTGGACTGTGGTATTACTGATAGTCACCGGAGCCTTAACATTTAATTTTACTGAACTGATAGTGTTAGTACCGCCAGCTGTAGTTACTTTAAGATTGTAAGTGCCGGCCGCAACCGTGCCTGAAATTTTAGCAGTAATTTTTGTGCTACTTACTACCACTACGTTAGTTAAAGCGGTTTCCGGCGCTGTATCAAGTTTAACCGTTGAATCCGCGGTAAAATTAGCCCCGTATATAGTTATGCTTACGCCAGAATCATTAGAGCCGATATTGGCTGGAATCAAATCGCTGACAGTCGGCAAAGGTGTAGGGGCAACTTTTACCGTATAAGCTGAAGCCAAGGCCGCGGAAGCGCCGTTAATGTTAACAACTTTTAAGCTATAAGTACCAACCGGAGCGCCGATTGGAGCAGAAGCAGTTAAACTGGCCGCGCTCACATAAGTCCCTGCTATTTCAAAAGTATTGCTGGAATTAGAAAATCTCAAAGTATTGGCGCCGGGGATAAAATTCGTTCCAGTAACTGCGATAGCAACCGCTCCCCCGTTTTCGCCATTATTCGGAGTAATTGCGCTTACAGTCGGCAGATTAGCTAAAGTAGCTAAACTCGGAACATTGCTTATAACAGAAGTATTAGGAACTTCATCCTGCACTTTTATCGCGAAATAATAAGTTTTATTTGCTGTTAAACCAGTTACAGTAAAGGTTTCAGTTGAACCAGTAGATTTTGGGGAAAGAGTATTATATATCGTGGTGGCTACGTCAAAATTTGCCGCTGTTATCGCGCTGGTTGAACGCTTAATAATATATTTAGAGGCAATACCGGTTGTGCCGTCATCACCCGTAGCGGTCCAGGTTAATTTTATCTGGCTGGTAGCCGGACTGCCGGCTTGAAGCGCTAAATTGGTAATGGCTGCCGGTTTAGTAGTATCAGTAGGTGCAGCTGCCGGAGTTGAAGTTTTACCTGAAGCCGTAGCTATAGCAGAAGCATTACCCAAAGAATCAACTAACTTAACCGCGAAATAATAGGTTGTGTCTGCAGAAAGATTTTTAACCACATATCCCTGGCTGCCATCAGCCGGAGTTGGCGCTCCGCCTAAAGCCGTAGCCGCAGCAAAATTATCCGCTGTTATAGCACTGGTTGAACGCTTAATAATATAATAACTGCCGTTTGATTCAGTGTTGGTCCAACTTAAGGCCAAAGAATTAGTAGTGGCTGAACCAGCGGTAAAATCAGCCGGAGCCGAAGATGGACCGATAGAAGTTATCCACCAGGGGGAATAATCAACTGCGCCGGAAATTATATCCGCAAAAGTTGGATTTTCACTGCCCCAGTAATTATATTCGGCATTGATTTTATCACCTGTTCCTGGGTAGTAAATACCATTAATTGAGTTACCATAGATGTTGTTGTAATTAACATTGAAATCCATTCCCAAATAACCTTCGTCGTACAAGTAAATGCCGTTTTCAAAGCCAGCAATGGTGTTTCCTGTGATATCCAATGTAATACCATATGGAAGGTCGCTATAAATAAACATTCCATTAACTGGAATCAATCCTTGGTTGTGAACCACGCCCCCGCCATTTAGGATATTGTCGCTGATTGTAAAATCCCCTGTCTGGGAATTACGGATTCCTATAGCACCATACATTGTGTCTGTACAGTCATCAGGTGGATTGGCGCATGGCAATGCTCCACTTAAAGTAATTGTGTTCCTACTAACTGTATTTGTGCCGCCAACGTCCCGAAGATCAATCAGTCTTCTGCTACCCGGAAGTACACCAGCATCAATTGTAATCGTATTGTCTACGATATTGACGTTTGAAACTGAATGTTCAGAACCCAAATATACACCTACTTGAATCATGCTATTGTCAAAATCACCAGAAAAACTGTTTCCTTTTATAGTAACATCTGATATGTGCTTGTTGCCACCCTCAACCCATTTAAATGTGTCTACAAATATACCAGCATCATTATTTATGTTAGAGATCTGATTGTTCTCAATGTTAATATCGCTAATAGTACCAGGAGCAGTTCCGATGAACCAGACAGCAACTGCATTAGAACTAGTATCTGAGATAGTGTTGCCTATAATGTCAACGTCGCTTATTGAAGAAGCAGCAGTTGGAGAATCAGCTTGAATCGCAATTCCAGCTCCTCCGCCAGCCCGTTGGACATTTGAGATAATGTTGTTGTTAATGTCAACACCAGATACTGTATGTCCATCATTTGTATTTACGGTGATTGCATCCCAGGTCACACCATTAAGGGTGTTGCCGTTGATTTCCAGATTAGTTGTATCTGCATATAGAGTTACAAGCGCATGAGTGTTTGAAAGCACGTTGTTGTTAATTGTTGTACCACTACCCACTTTATCGTAGATATTGAACAGTTCCCGATCAGGGCTGTTAGCCACCTCATTGTTATCAAAATGGCTGTTTGCTGCTACATTTCCCAAATGGAATATTGGCACACTAGAACCAGCTTGATTAGCTATTAGATTATCTGTGACATCAAATGTTGTCGCAACGCTTGTGTCAAACTTGTAGAGCAAGCTGCCAGTGTTCCCGTCAAATACATTCTGAATGAAAGCTGTACTAGTTACCGGCACTTCCGAACTTTCAAAAACATTAGTGTCAAAATTCGTAAACTTCAAGCCAGTTACAGTCAAGGATGTAATGCCTGTTGCCAGAACAAAGCTGTTTGCACCGCCGCCATCAATTATAGCTTCTGCTACTCTCGATGGACCGCCATTACGAGGGCTGATTCCGTCATTTGGTCCCTGTAAGGTCAAAGATTTATCCAGTGTAACATCAGCCGTCAGTGTATATGTTCCAGCCGCAACATTAATCGTATCTCCGGCACTAGCGGCGTCAATCGCATCTTGTATGGTTGTAAAATTACACCCTTCGGCGCAAACCGAATATGAGGTTGATAATGTTTCCATAGCAACATCTGTATAATAAGGAGCAAAGTCAACATCTCCTTCAGTACTGTCTGCTCCTGCTGTATTAGGGCCAGTTGAAGCTCCCCAATAGTTTGATTCTGCTTGCAGGATAAATCCATTTGTTGGCGTTCCAATAACTCTAATTCCGTATTCTCCGTTACCATAGATTTTATTTGAATTAGCTACAATATTTTCACTACCATCTAAACAAGTATATGGTCCGGGTATAGTTTCGAAATCAGGGTTCCAATAGTTACCTATTAAATCTACTCTGACAGCATCCAAACCATTATCATGAATATCGTTGTTAGTAATTGTTATTCCGTCGTTTTTTGGTCCCATGTAGATAGCATTTTTTTCGTTATCATAGATCTCGTTTCCTTCTATTGTTAAATCTTCTGGACCAAATCCATCACAAGTTGACCTATCACCACTTCCCCTTATTAAAAGAATGCCATTACCATACATTATCTCTGGCTTACCTTCAATATTTAATCCTCCATTATTGTAAACGGTGTTGTCTTGTATGACAAGCCCAGAATAGCCGCCTGCGGTTTCAATGCCGCTGCGATGCGCCCCGTAAATTTCGTTATCCTCAATAACCGTCCCGCTCATTGACGCTGGACCAACTGCACCATAACTATAGTAAGACGACCAGATAAAAATATTATTTCCATTGCCTTCGGCATCAAAAATTTTATTGCCGGAAAATGTGCTATTGACTACACCGTAGTCACCACTATATGGGTTGTTTACAATGTAGAGTCCCATACGACCGTGTGTACCATCTTGAAAAGTTGTGTTGGTAAATGGACCAATGATGTTGTTCTTAACAACAATATTACTGACCACCTGAGTTTGAGCACGGACGCGAACTAGAGAATCATCTACATTACCCACAGCATTAAGCTCTTGAACAACAAAACCTTCAAAGGTTACATTACTAACATCAAGGATATCAACAATAGCAATAGCAACATGACCAGTCCCCGGACTAGGGTGTACAATAATACTTTCAACCATATCATCCCAAGCATAATCTGTTGGGACAGTATACCCATTCTTATTAATCCCTGCCGTCGCACCTAAAAGTGTCAGCGACTTGTCAATATTTACAACCTCTACGTAAGTCCCGGCCGCGACATTAATCGTATCCCCTTCACTGGCGGCGTCAATGGCGGCTTGAATCGTATCATAATAAGTATCCTGAGTAGTGTTATGAACCGGCGGATAATTAATTTCTTCCATAGCTTCATCCTCATACCAAAGACTATAATCAACATCTCCGCTAATTAACGCCTGTATTTCGCTTTTTACGTTAGTCCCCCACCAGTTGTTTTGGGCTTTTGTCTGGCTCTGGCTCGCATTAACTAGATCCCCATAAGCGGAACCGTCCTCGCCAGTATAGGTTTTTACATTCCCATAAATTTTAGCGTCTTTAACAACAACATTAGTTGGGCCGGCATTGTTTTTTCCAGGTTCGCCAAAACGGATACCGCGTTCATTGCCCGTGAACGTTCCGCCGTTTATTGTTACTGTATCTAATGTTGCAGGATTTGCGCCATAAGTTGCACCATCATCACGAGCTTTAACTGTAAGTCCGACACCATTAGTGGATTCAATCCCATTACCAGTAACAGTCAGGTCGTTAAACTCAAGATTCTGGTAGTCACCGTATTTTAGGTTTACGTCAATGCCTGCATTCCAGGGGTCAGCCCAATAAGGGGCTAGCCCAATATTCCCATTGTTGGTGACTATGACATTGCTAAAGGTTGCATCGGATAGTTTCTCTGCGTAGAAGCCTTTGATATGGTTGTTATCGAAGATAGTATTATTACTCACTTCCACATACTGCACAGTAGTCCCGCTGCCACTAGACTGGAAGAATATCATTCCATAAGCCATGTCTCTGAACTCACAGTTGCTTACCACAAGATTTTGCAAACTTGTGCTACCATCTACAGTGAGTCCATGTTCAGGAGTACCTTCAGAGACTGTACCGATGATATGAACATTATCCAGCTTGACGTATGATATAGTCTCACCAGGGCTGGGGAGAATTCCAGGTTGTTGACTGGTCCCCACAATATCCTGACGGGGGGTAATCCTTAAATCTTTTAGGAGGACAGGATTATCAGCATCAACTCCTGATGCACTTAAGATGACAATTGGTTTATACGAATACGTTACACCGGTTACAGTTATTGGAGCAACTGTATTTTGGAGAATAGTTCCATCGGTACCACTTCCAGCACCAATAATAGAGACTCTTTTGTTTACATCTATATTTTCATCATAAGTCCCGGCCGCGACATTAATTGTATCTCCGGCACTAGCGGCATCTATAGCTGCTTGTATGGTTACAAAATTACATCCACTAGCGCAGACAGAATACTCTGTTGATAATTCCCCCTCATCTATATAGAAAGGAGCAAAATCAACATTACCGCTTACAGAATCTGCTCCTGCTGTATTAGGGCCAGTTGAAGCTCCCCACCAGTTGCTTTCTGCGTCAATAGTTTGAGTAGTATCTGCATTTTCTATTCCATATTCTAAATTATTTGTGATTGTATTGTTATTAATATCGGAATTCCAGAAGCCACTGTTTGGGTATCCTGCTTTAGCAGGGATATATATGCCATGTCCACCTGTTTCTGTATGCCCTGAAATAGTATTTCCTGTAATAACATTATTTGTAGTGGAATACCATGTATAAGATGGGTCACCTTTTCCCCATAAGTACAAGCCACCTAATGCATTACCAGTTATAGTATTGTCTTCAATTATATTATCATTCCCATCTTTAAACTGGATTCCATACATCCAGTAGTCATCAGTTCCACCATATCCAAACCCATTATTATAGATATTGTTTTCAGTAATTGTATTATATTGATTCCAACTAACCAGTTTGATTCCATTTCGGGCGTTATCATAGATTTGATTATTTTCTACAGTAGTATACTCAGTTGGAATTGCAGCACATGGCATACTAGACGCTATTAACAACCCTTTTGATGAAAATCCATGTATGTCATTAGAGCGAATAGTATTATCTTTGCCGGCATTTACATAAATACCATAAACATATCCCGTTGATATATCATTAGACAAGTCATTTCCCTCTATAAGAACATTTTTAGGTCTACGCCATTCATCGTAAGGTTCTAGTTCGGGTCCATTACAGGTATCGTCTGTCCCACTAAACTTTCCATATGTAAGAGTTACACTTCCGAAATAAGATGTTGAACCTCCATTATTGGAAATTACACAGTTAGTAATCTTAATGTTATCTGCTGAACCTCCGTCTCCTGCCGCGGATATATATATGCCATTGCCATCATTGCCATCAATTATATTGTTATCAATTACTATATTAGTTAGTGCAGAAGTACCATCATTACCATCTATTACAATTCCTCCGTATGGGTCCCAAATATTTCCACCGTTTGCATATCCTCCAGTTACAGTAAATCCGGTAAGTGTTACGTCAGGGGCAGTAATTGTAATAGCATTTCCATCATCGTTTCCATCAATTATGGTCGTTGTTTTGTCTTCGCCTATTAAATTTAACGATTTATTAATTACAACTTCTTCTTCGTAAGTCCCAGCAGCAACATTAACCGTTCCACCAGAAGCAACAATATCTATACCTTCTTGGATAGTATCAAAACAAGGCTCATCTTCACAATCTCCTTCATCATCTACCCAAACTTCTGTGGGAGGTATATACGGTGCTAAGGTGATATAACCAAATCCTTCATTCATTTTGTAACTTGTACCGCCTCTATCACAATCATGTATATCTACACCATAAAAGAATTTTGCGTTCCCATCTCCATCAAACATTAAATCATCCATATTTACCGTAAATTCTAATGTTATGGCTTGAAGTTCTTCATCAGTTAAACTTCTGTCTATCAAGGTCCCGCTACATGAGCCACCCAAGTCAACGGCATCAGTAGCGTAAAAATAAGGCATCCAGTTTGTATCACTATTTCCTGCAAATCCTGGTCTAGCCGCAAAAACATTAGGTATATTATATATATCTCCAGCATATTCCCATGTAACGGGATTATGTCTTCTCCAGGACCTTTTCCCAGCCCCCCAGTTTGATATTCCGCTTATAGAAGCACTGATAGCAGGATTATCAAAAGTTACTTGCTCTAAAGAAGGACTAAAGTTATAACTACCTCCTAATTCAGGTGAAATATCGGAAGCCGCTCTCCAGGGATATATTATGATAGAGTTTATGCCTGCATTAGTTGTATCAGATCCGGCATCTCCAAAATTCCTGACAGAATGGTAGGAAGAACCACTAACCCTAACCAAGCTAGGCATACTCCCCCCCGGAATTTTCATCCTGCCCTGTGCTGACAATCCAGTTCATCCAACCATCAACGCCATTCACAATATCATAAGCAGTTGTCCTGAAAGTATATTCTTTGGTCTCCACTTTGGCTGTGCCTACGTTAACAACAAAAAAACCGCTTATTAAAACAATTGCGGTTACAATTAAAAGAATTCCTCCTCTTTTGATGAAGTTCCTATGTTTCATATTTTTTAATAAAAAAGGCAAACCCCATTAGAAATTCCAGCGGAATATCAAACCCCGCCGGAATTATTTTAGAATCTAATCCCCCGATGTAAAACAACGGGGCATTATTTCTAACGGGGTAAAATATTAAATCTGGCCCTAATGGGCCAAAAATTTAAGCCTTTTTATTTTAATAAATAAAAAATATATAAAAGCTTTTTTGTTTAAGTATCTAAGTATTAGCACAAACCAAAAAATTAGTCAATAAAAAAAGTGCATAATATGTGTATATAAAAGGCGGAATTTATTATGATAAATTCCGCCTTTTATGTCAACGATCAGGTATACCCCCAAATTAAACGCAGGAACTTGTTTTAAAATTTTAGATTCCAGATCGCTTCATCCTTGCCCCTCGAAGTCCCGAGCTTGCCGAGGGACGAAGTGGGGTCGCCCCGCCCTTCGCGAGGGGCGGGGTCAAAAAAATAAGGGCAATTTGCTTTGAAACAAACTGCCCTCTCAAAGAGGCTCGGCCGGCGGCACCTTTTTTGTTTTGTTAACGCATTCTTGCGCCAATCTTTGAAGTCTTGAGGCCCTTTCTTTCTCCACATCAAATTTCTGCATTATTTGGTCAACAGCCATCTTTGCTACAATTGCGGCAAAGATAGGCGCGCTTTCCAGAACCCTTTCGGCAAAATCAGGCGTCCGGGAATGAAGAACTCCCTTGAAGATGCGTAAAGCATCATCAATTCTATTCCTTGCCATTGCCCCTTCAATGGATTTGGCAAAATTACCCACTGGCGTATTTGGGAATCCGAAACTTTGAATCCCCTGATTCACCGGCTTTGTCGCCCTGCTTAAAGGTCTTATGGGATTGATCGGCATAAGCCAGCTCCTTTCCCTAAAGAACGAATTTTTTGTTTGTTAATTTTTAATACTAACACGTCTAATACTTTATGTCAACCCCGTTAGAAAGGGTATGCCTAGCCAGGCGGAACAGAACTAATTGATTTTTCAAGAATTTGAATAATTAAAATCAGTTTAGAAAAAATAAATTTTTTGTTAAAAAAAGCCCCTTAGAAATCATTTCCTTAGGGGGCTTTAGGGTTTTTAAGAGCGCTTAAAAATCACTTTACCAGTAGCCGGATTAATATCGGCAAATGTTAAACCGAGTTTCTCTCTTTCTTTTTTGACAACTTCTGAAACAGCCACGCCGGCCGAACTATTCCCTAAGCCGAGCTGGGCTCCTTTAAATCTATTTTCAAAAGCCCATTTAAGGAATTCTGTTCTTAGAACTTTGCCAATTCCTTTCCCTCGATATTCCGAAGAAACAAAAAGTAAAAATGATTTGGCAATCCCCTCTTGCTTATCCGGGTTAAAGGCATTGGCGCCGATAAGTTTTTCACCATCGGTGTAAATCAAACAGTCATAATTTAAGACATCCAGAGTATAGATAATTCTTTCTCTGGGCCAATCCTTTGGGTCAATTAAAGAAAGGGTTCTCAAACATTCTTCAAACAATTGGCTTTCTCTACCCATCTTACTTAAGAAAGTAAAATAAGGGACTGCCATTTTATCCTCCCTGGGCAAAGAGGGTAAGCCCTCTTCCTCTCCTTTCGGTAATTAAAGAACTTTTAAAATTCACTTGAATCCCCGACCAGGAGATATTCTCCCTGACAGAATACGGGTTCCCGGTTTTTCATCAACAACCGATGGTTACGCCTTTCATAATCTTTATCAATAATTCCGAAATGGTCAAAAAATTTGTTTAAATTGCCAGAAATCCTTAGACATCCCCGGGAATCCGGCTTTCCTAATCTTTGTTCTCCAAAATCCGGGTCAGTGGCATGCATTAAGAGCCTGATGTCAATAAATATTTTTATATTATTGACTATTTTATAACTCCTCTGCCAGCCAAAATCCCAAACTCGGCTTCCTTTTTCACCAAGACCGCGCCAACCTTGTTCATTCTTTGTGCCCAGAGCCCGATAGTTGGGAACTTCAACCGTATTTCTGAAAATACCGGTCGGCGTAAAAAAATAATTTCCTTTCCTCTGCGGGTTACCGGTTGAAGTCTTATCTCTGCCGATTCCAACAATTTTTTTATTTTCGCTGTCAAAAAAACAAACAAAAATCAGCTGACGCTCTGGATTCCTATCCACATACAAAAAATACTGATTTTCACTGATGTCTGCTGTCAAAAGTTTCCTTAAAGCATCCTGAAAAATCTTATCTTGGTAATCTCGCTCAACCTCAACCGTATTTCCGATTCTTTTAATAAACTCCCCTTGAAGCATTTCTATCTCTTCATCTTTTAAAGACAGATACTCTCCGGAGGGTTCCTTAATCGAAAATACTAAAAACAGTAAAATCAAAATCAACATTTTCCCTGTCTTAAACATGGCCCCCCTCCTTCTTTACCCCATTAGATAGTAAACATCTAACGGGGTAAATTAAATTTTTAAATAACAAAATAAAACAGATATTTATTTTACTATGGCCGTAAAATGTCCTCGGCGCGGCCATTGATTGAAATTTCTACGGTGGGAAACTGCTTCAATGTTTCTGTTATTTGAGCTCAAATAGACGCTGCCCGGCAGGAACCCCCAACCTGAAATTCCAATTGTTCGTCAAAGTCAATTTTAGCTAAACCATTTTCAATAGTCAAGCTTTGGATTTTCACTCCTTCGTTAATACTGGTAAAATAACCCGATTCTTTTAACTGCGCTTACCGGCAGAATCTCCTGGAAGGGATTCTGCCGGTAAGCGAGTTATGGATTTTGCAAGGGTAAGATCCCGCGGTTGTCCGGCAGAATCCGCCCTTCGGTTGAAATTCTGCCGCGACGAAGAAAATGACAAGAAAAAAAATGAAAAAAAGAAAAGCCCACAGAAGAATTCTCTGTGGACTTTATGAAGTACAATGTTCCTTTATATTTTTTAGTCTAAATTACAAAATAATTAAAATCACCAATAAAATAATCAAGCCCAGAGCCGAAGCGATTATTTTCGGACGCTGTTTTCTTATTTCTATAAAAATATTCAAAAGTAAGGCAATAATAACTATCCCTAAGAGTATTTTATAATAAATAGAGCTGACGTCAAAAAGCGATTTTACATACTTTGGCTGCTGCTCTTTTAAGAAAAAATACTGGTTAAGAAGCGAGGGCTTGACCGGGGTAATATTCTCCCAACCCACGTCAACCGTGGTTTTATTCCCGGCTTTGTCCCAGGCCACCAGATTAGCCAAAATTACCGGGTTAAAAATCTGCTCTTCATCCTGGTCAAAAATTATTGTCTGCCCAATCCAATTGCCTTCTTCTGTCGGCAATAAAATTATATGATAACTGCTAAAAATTACTTCGGCCGTGGCCGTGTCAGAGCTTAAATAAGCTACTGCCCGGACAATTTTCTCTTTCTGCCCGGTTGGTTCAACCACGGTAAGTTTTGTTTTGACCTGGTCAACTACCGGCGGCGTATTGTCAATGGTTATGGGGTAATCCTCTGACTCTGTTCTCTCTTCCCCCCTAGTAGCAACCACTTTCAAATTATGCTCTCCTTCGGCTAAATTTATTTCTAAATTTACATAACTACCCACAATTCCCCGGCTACGGGCGATTTCTCCGCCGTCGCTGTAGACAATAACTTCCTCTGTCTCTGGCGCAAAAACTTGGACCTCTATTAAATTTTGGCTGGTTAAAAATCCTTTAGCCGGATAAATTAGAACTGGTGTTACCAGCGGAGGAACACTTTTTTCTTCTTTTTCTCCTTGAACCACCGGCTGGATACTATTACCTCCTAAAGGTATCTGTTCTTCCTGCTTTTGGGCGGTATTGTTTTTCTTTTCGGCCACGGCGGTAAAAACTGCCGACCGGCTGGAACCAAAAAATTGGGCGACTAAAGTTGTATCGTAATTTTCATAAAGGCCGCTCGACATCCCTATCCCAATTTCGGAAAAATCCGGGTCAACCATATTGGCGTAATGAGTCTGGCTCCTTATCCAGCCGTTAACTACCTCTTCCGCGCCGCTAAACCCCATGGCTAAATTTTCACCGGCAATGGCGTATTTATAATTAACGCCAGCGAGCCAATCGCTGACCGTTTTTTTATCCGGACCAATATGGTCAAAATATTGGTTCAAGAGCATATCCTCGGCTTTATTATAAGCGGCTTGAGTCAGTAAATTGTTTTCTGTCAGCAATTGAACGCCTACGCTCTGCCTGATTTTATTAGTCAGCTCAATAATTTTTTCGGCCTGCTCTAAAAGCACGTCCGGCGTAAGCCAAGCGCTGATAGGAATGATAACGACAAAACCAACAACCAATACCTTGATTAAAATCGCGCTCAAGGCATGAAAAAATATTCGCTGTGGATGCAGAGCCTGCGGTTTGTAATCATTGCCGGCATAAGGGATAAATAAATCCTTTAATCTGCCCGACCCGCGCGGATTGCGCCCCATTTTTACTTCATCCCCATCAGAAACCCCATCTTTATCTGTGTCCGGATTATTAGGGTCTGTACCATAAACATTTATTTCTTCATAATCAGATAAACCGTCATTGTCGCTGTCTTTTTTCTTCGGGTTAATGCCTGGTTTTTTTTCTCCCTCATCAAGCGATCCATCAGCGTCAGAATCTTTTATATTTTTATCGTCTTTATTGATTTTGTTGACTTTGATAAAAAATTTCATTTATTTTAAAATTAAGGTTTTGTTATATTAAACTTTACTACAAAATCGGGAAAAAGTCAACCCCGTCAGAAACTCATCCCATTAAAAATGCATCTCTAACGGGGTCAAACAAAAGAACGGCATTAAAGCCGCTTTTTGTTTTGTGGGCTTGCCCACCGAAGCTTAATCCCGCTAAGCGGGAGAGGCATAGGTGGGCCGGGTAGGGTTCGAAGGGGCGGAAGCCCCATTTCTCTAAAATTGACGGAAATTTTTTCTTAGCTTATTTTATTTATTAAAAAGGTAAGTTTTCGATCTTGGTGGTTTTTCCTATAGGTTCTCCCAGCACCCAACTCAGCAAAACACAAAAATGGCACTAATGCCATTTTTGTGTTTTGTGGGCCGGGTAGGGTTCGAACCTACGAAGGCGTGAGCCAACAGATTTACAGTCTGTCCCATTTGACCGCTTTGGTACCGACCCAGATTCAATTGACAATTAACAATTAACTTTTTACTCTTAATTTTTTAAATGCTTCACCTCCTTTATAAGACTTTATTTGCAACTCCCTCTTATAAGCCTCCTGTTTAGTTTGATATTCTTCAGTGTGAATTAATTTCCAAGGCCTATATGCTTTTGTTGATTTTACATATCCCTTATTATGTCTAGATAATCTGCTTATTACATTGTCTGTATGGCCTACATAATACTTTATTTTTATTTTACTCTCCAGTATATAAACTTTATACATAAAAACAGAAGATTTATGCCGCCTTTGGCGGCACCCCGCCCACGGCCCCGCTTTAGCGGAGCCTCGCCTTTGGCGGGGCGTGGCCAGAGGCGGTGGCAGTCTGCCCCAGTTGACCACTTTGGTACCGACCCCTTTTATAACTTTTAACTATTAACAATTAACTTTTAACTACTTTTTATTCTTAGTTTTTTTATAAATACCCCTAATTGTTTTGCCAAATTTTCAGATTTCAACAATAAGTCGTCATATTCTTGGTTATTTATTTTACCTAATTCTTTCATTATGTCCAGGCAGGCCACAACCTCATTTAAGGAACCTATGGAAATTTCTAGAAATCTCGCAAACTCAATGTCTGACTTTTTCGCTGAACCCTCGGCAATATTCAGTATTATTGATAAGGCGGCTCTTCTTATTTAGTCACGAAATGAAAAGTTTTTTACTCTTTCAGAGATAACCAATATTCTTTTGAAATACAACTTAGCATCTATATAAACTTTAAAATGTAAAAAACGAAATGTTTCCATCCTCCTTGTTAATTGTTAAAAGTTAATTGTTAATTGTCATTCCCTGAGCCGTTGCGCGGATTTGAACCGCGGACCTACTCCTTACCATGGAGTTGCTCTACCAGCTGAGCTACAACGGCGCTACTTCGCATGAAGCTTCGCAGCGCAAGCCACCTAGCTTCAAATTTGTATTTTTGCCGCTCGTCCCCCGAAGTCTCGACGTAGGGGGAAGCTACAACGGCCTGATTAATTTTTCTATTTTTTCTCGCGATTTTCTTGCAATAAATGATTGGACCAGCTGCCTGTCTCGCTCGCCTCGCTATAGCTTTGGCCAGCCTCGCCAGCTCGTCTAGGCGGGCGAAGCGGGCCGAATCCGCCAACGGGCGGAGAAGGCGGAAGCTATTTCGGCGCTACTCAAATAGTTAATTGTTAATAGTTAACTGTTAATTGTTATAACCCGGCCTTGATTAAAAAAATACTGTTCTCCACAGTATAAAATATGCAAAAACCAAAAAAAGTAAATTATAATTCATCAATCTGTTTTTTAAAATCTTTTAGTTTCTGGTTATCCGGATTGGCTTTTGCCAGCTTGCCGTAAGCGTCCAAAGCTGAAACTTTGTCTTTTCTCATTATACTGATTTCCAGCATCGTGTCAAGATAACGGGGATTGTTAGGAGCAGCTCTTAACGCTTCTTTTATATGCTCTAGGGCTTGCTCTAACCGGCCGTCAGCCCGGTTGACTAAAGAAAGTTCAAAATTTATTTCCGCTATTTCCTCATCATTTTTGCTGTCTTTTATCAGTTTTAAGATATGGGCAAACGTCTGCCTGGCGTCTTCGTAATCCTTATTCTCAAAATACAGATTGCCTAAACTCTTAAAGGCTTCTATATTCTGACTATCCAGGCCTATAATTTCAATCAGCCTTTTTTCCGCCTCCTTGAAATTATCTTCTCCAATCATTTCTTTGGCTTCAACCGATAATTCCCCGATTTTTTTCTCTTTATCCGCCGTAGGCAGGATCATCTCCGCGCCGTAACTTTCTTTTAGCTCGTAAAGCTTATTATATATCCATTTTGAGAAAATCCCGGCTTTTTCCCCCAGGAATATAAAAATTTTTGTTATCCGGGAACTCCATTTAAAAATATTTCTCTTTAAGCGGCTGCTTATAATCCTCTCTTTAACCTTGGCTTCTCTTTCCGCCGGAATATTGTCAACATCCACGCCGGCCAAAACGGAAAATTTCCTCACCACGACATAAACAATGACGCTTAAGCTGATAAGTATTAAAATTAAGGGAATAATATTATACATATTTAAGTAATTAGAAATTTGAAATTAGAAATTGGGGATTTTAAATAACGGAAAATAATTTATTAATTTCCAAATTACAAATTATCACCGCTTAGCGGGATCCCGCCCACCATAAATACGATAAAGTGGCGGGACTAATTGCAAATTACAGTCACCTACGTTTCTACCTCTTTTATTTTTATTTGTCCAGCACTGCCAAACAATTTCATCTTATCGTAAACCACTTTTTCCACTGCCTCAATTGTTGGTTTAAGCAACTTCCTTGGATCGGTTTCTTTTCTATTTTTTAGGCAATTATTAATCAAAGTCGTGCAAAAAGCGATTTTTATGTCGCTGCCAATATTAATTATATTAACCCCCTCCTTTATAGCCCTCTTTATTTTCTCGTCCGCCACTCCGGAACCGCCGTGCAGGACAAAAGGTTTTTTTACTTTTGTTATTATTTCTTTTAACAGAGAAAATTTTATATCCTCATTAGTATAAACGCCGTGGGCGGTGCCGACCGCCGCCGCGATCGTGTCAACTTTCGTGGCTTTTACGAATTCTACCACGTCTCCGACTTTGGCTAAAGGAATATTTTTCAACTTCTTGCCATTATCGCCATGGCCGCCAACTATTGCTCCAATTTCTCCCTGGACCCAGACGCCGCGGCTATGGGCCACCTCAACTACCTGCTTGGTTAAACTAATATTTTCGTCCAGGGGCAGAGAAGAAGCATCAATGTGAACTGAAGTAAATCCCGAATTAATACATTCAAAAATAGAGTCAAAGCTGCTGCCGTGATCAAGATGAAGGGCAATCGGCACTTGAGCGGCGATATTCTTAGCAATAGTAGAAACGATATGGGTAATAGGTTTTAAACCCATATATTTAATCGCGCCCTCGGAAACCTGGATAATTGCCGGAGATTTCGCCTTATTGGCCGCGCGAGCCACGGCCAAAGCTGATTCCAAATTATGAATATTAAAAGCGCCTACGGCGTAACCGCCCTTTTGCGCTTCTTTAACTATTTCTTTAATATGAACAAGCATAAAATGATAATAATCAATAACCAATAATCAAATTCCAAATAATACCCAATAACCAAACTTCAATATCCAAACGTTTTAGTTAATTGGTTATTGAATATTGAAATTTGTTTGGTTATTGTTTCTTGGTTATTGGTTATTTTAATATTCCTTTGGCTATTTTATAAAACTCCTCCGGATCTAAACTGGCGCCGCCGACCAGAAAGCCGTCAATATTTTCCAGATCGGAAAAACTCTTTACGTTTTCGCTGGTAACACTGCCGCCGTAAATGATGCGGAAATTTTTATTAACAACGCCTAAACCGAACATATCCTTTAAAGCCAGGCCGATAATCTTATGGGCATATTCAGCTTCGGCCGGCTCAATTACCAGCCCTGAACCGATCGCCCAAACCGGCTCATAAGCTACAACGATTTGCTGATTCTCCAGAATATTGATGCCGCCTAAAGCTTGCTGTAGCTGGTCAACTAAAACAAAATCCCGTTTGTCTGTTTTTCTTTCCTCGCTTTCTTCGCCGATACAGACAATTGGAGTCAAACCAGAAACATTTAAAACTTCTTTTACTTTCTGATGGATCATAGCATAATTTTCCAGCAAGAAGCGGCGGCGTTCGCTATGCCCGACAATAACATACTGGCAGCCGGCTTCAAGAAGCATCTTCGGCGAAATTTCCCCGGTATAAGCCCCGCTTTCTTCAAAAAATACATCTTGGGCGCCTAATTTTAAACCGGTTTTTTTAAACAATTTGCTAATTTCATCAAGAATAATAAACGGCGGGCAAACCACAACCTCGCCCCGGTCAAAACCTTTAAATTTCTCTTTAAAATTTTTTGCTTTCTCTAAACTTTCCGCTAAAGTTAGCTTCATTTTCCAGTTGGCAATAATAATTTTATTTTTCTTCATACTATTTTCTTAAACTAATGATTATCTTTTCCTATTATACCACTTATCCTGAAAGTCCCAAAAATCCCAAGAATCATATATTAATTTACCATTCATAACTCTTATAAACCCATTCAACTAAATCCTTTGTTTCTTCAAAACGCTGGCTGCTGCTTTGGCCGCCCAATATAACAGTGGCGATTTCCCGGCCGCTACCATCAGTAAATTCTCCGGCAAAACAATAGCCGGCTAAATCCGTATAACCGGTTTTGCCGCCGATAATTTTTAAGCCGTTTTCCGGAAAATTATCTAACAAATAATCGGTAGTTAAAACTTTCTTTCTTTTCCCATCCAAAGTTTTAAATTCATATTCTTTAGTTAAGGTTGCTTGGCGGATATCTTCAGAGGAAAAAGCGGCTTTGACCAGCCGGGCTACCTCCCCGGCCGTGGAAACATTATTGTTATTTAAACCGATAGGGTCGCTAAATTTCGTTTTTGTTAAACCGAAACTTAAAGCTTTCTCATTCATCTCTTTAACAAATTCTTCTTCACTAAGTCGGCAGGATCGGACTAAAGCAATCGCGGCCGTATTGTCCGAAGCCACTAAGCTTAAATAAAATAAATCTTTAACCGTCACTTTTTCTCCCAGGAACAAAAAAATTTTCCCGCCTTCCCGTCTGTCTTCCCTTTTTATTTCGTAAATAAAATCCCAGCCCGGGTTATGGTCAAGAAGAACCAGAGCGGTCATTAATTTAGTCAAACTGGCGATAGGTATTATCTCATCAGGCTGATAAGTAAAAAGCAAGGCGCCGCTTTCCCGGTCAATCACCGCCGCGCTTTTAGCCGTAATCATAAAATCCTCAACGCCCGGCCCGCCTAGACTAGCTGGCGAGGCTGGTAGTTTTTGCGGTCCGGCCGGCCTGTCTTCACTGGCTGGTAAAATTCTTCCGGCCAGCGGCACTTTTTTCATTTCCTCAACCGCTCTGCCCACGGCCTCTCCGATATCTTTTTCATCCACGCCTAAAACCTCCCCTTTATCTCCGGCCAGAGCGTTAAAAATATTTAAACTAAAACCAGGCTTGGCCGGAGAAACGGCAAAGCTGAAAATTAGAGCCGTAATAATTAAACTGGCTACAGCTGATATTAACATATTAAATCTCTGGTCCCTTAATAAAATAATCAATAACCAAGAAACAATAACCAAACAAATTCTAATATTCAATAACCAATAATCAAATGGTTTGGTTATTGAAATTTAGTTATTGATTATTGTTTGAAATTTGATTATTGGTTATTGTATTTTTATCTTCTTACTTCTTAGACATCATCGCTTAATATTCTATCCAATGTATCATCTTTATTCAATCTCTCATAATCCGGCAACTGGTTCACGTCGTTTATGCCTAAAAAGCGGATAAAATCAAAAGTAATATTATAATAAATTTCATTCTTTTTCCGGTCCGTCTTGGCTTCTATTAAACCGCGTATAAGTAAATTGCGCAAAATCAGGGAGCAATTTATCCCTCTTATCCTTTCCAAATCCAGTTTGGAAATCGGCCCGCGGTAAGCGATAATAGTTAAAGTTTCTAAACTGGGGCGGGTTAGCTCTCCCGTAGTTTCGTCTTTGATAAAATCACGGACCAAAGAAGAATTCTCCGGAGCGCTGACCATCTGAAAAGCCGAGCCGTTTTTTATTATAGCCAGCCCCGCTTTTCTTTCTCTATAATCGGCCGCTAACTCTTCTATAGCCGCCTCAACCTCCTTCGGTTCTTTCCTGACTAGCTGGGCTAGCTGCTTAATCGTCATCGGCTTGGCGGAAATAAAAAGCAAAGATTCAATTTTACTTTTAATAAGCATAAATTAATTATTCTTGTTTATAGTAATTTCGCCGAACAAGCCCTCCTGTTCGGCGATAACGTCGCGCTGCTTTATCAATTCTAAAATAGCCAGAAAGCTGACAATAATTTCTGTTTTTGATCCGGCCTTGGCTAAAATTTTAGAAAAATTAACCCTGATTTTTTCTAAAAGCGCTTTCTGGATAGCCAAAATTTTGTCTTCAATATTTATTTTGCGTTCTAATTTTTCCTCTTCTAATTTCTCCTCTTCCGGTCTGATATGGCTGATAAATTCCTTAAAAACCGCTGCTAGATTTTCTCTAGTTAATTTCGCCGGCGGAGAAAAAAGTTTTAAATTACTCAAGATCGCCTTTTTATCAAATTCCCGGGCAACCATAAATTTTTTCTCGCTTATCATGGCCTCTATGATTTTCATCGCTTCCAGAAATTCTTTATACATCTTTAGCTGCTGCTCCAGTTCCTCAATCTCCTCGTCTGCCTCTGTGTATAAGTAAGGCAACAGCGCTTTAGACTTTATATATAATAATTTTGCCGCAATAACTAAAAAATCCGCCATCTCGTCCAGATTAATTTCACCCGACTCCTTTATATAGTCAATATATTGGTCAGCAATTTTAGTCAGGCTCACTTCGGTTATATCTAGTTCCTCCTTTTCAATGAGTTGCAGCAATAAACCCAAAGGACCCTCGAATTTTTCCGTCTTAAAATCTAACATAAATCTTTCTACTTCTTTCTTCTTACTTTTCTCTTCACCGCCTTCTTACTTGGTTTCACCGTTTTCTGTATTTTTATCTTCTTTTTAATCCCAAAACTTCCCAAAACCGCATTTTCCAGCTTTACAAAATCTTTGACGGCCATTTCCACGGAATGGTTAAAACTCCCGGTTGAAAAAACCGCTTTTTTCGCTTTCATCAGGGCTTTATCCGCAATTACCGGCAGTTTATAAAGCTTACCAAAAGCGCTCATTGTCCCGGCTTTAATCTTTAAAACATCTCCCATAATTTTCTCACCCGGAATTTTTACCGTTTTTATCTTTTTGCCGGTCTGTGCCCCTAAGCATTTCCCTAATTTTTTAAAATCTAAATTATAATCGGCGGGCAATAGTACCAAAAAATAATCCTTGTCGGCCTGCACCAGAAGCGACTTGGCAATTTCGTTCATTTTTTTCTTCATAGTCGCGGCCGCATCCATGGCTGTATAAACCGTCCGGTGCTCCAAAATATTATGTTTTACCCCGGCTTTTTTTAGATATTCTTCTAATTTAGCCGGCAACTTCGTTTTTTTCGCCATATTATTATTGTTAATTGTTAAAAGTTAATTGTTAACTGTTAATATTATACCTTAATTTTGGGCTAAAAGCAAAGAAAAAAGGCCAACCCGATGGGTCAGCCTTCTCTTATTTATTTCCTCCTTAATTTGCTTTACAGCTGCGAGGTAGTGATATCCCGCCAGCTCGCCTCATCAACCTTGGGTTTGATGGCAACCGAACCATAATCCCGGCAAAGCTCGCATTTTTCCGGGTCAGGCTCCCATTCCTTGATCCGATAATCAGCAACCGGGACAACGGCAAAAGTGCCGACCCCTTCTACCTCGATCTCCTTCAGACCGCCACGATTTACGATCACCATCTCAAAGGGCAGGATTTCTGCTTCGGGCTGCTTGGAATTTATCAGGGCCACGGTTTCTTTGAAACCCGTACCTCTCGTGCAAAAGTCTTCAATAACGAGCAACCTTTCGCCTGGCTCGAATGGCGTTATCACGGTAATGCGGCCTTCAACTTTTTGTAAAGCCGCCGCCTTAACCCCCATGATGCGGCCCAGATTTTCGGCTAGGGCGGTGGCGCCGTCAGGGATACCGACCAGCCAATCGGGCTTAAGTATGTTCAAATCTTCGAATCGCAACTTAAGCTGATAAGCCATTATCAACCTGATATTATCCGGCTTAAGAAGAATCTTTGATATCAAGAAACCGTCACTATGCAAGCCGGACTTAAGCAGGGCATGTTTACCTGGTTTCCCCTGCTTTGCCGCCGCGTAATTGTAGCGCCAAAAAGCATCTAAAGCCTCGGCAACATGGATAACTTCTTCGGCGCTCAACAGCTGATCGGCAAAATCAAGCGGGTCCAGCAAGAGTAACTCTTCTCTGCTCATTCCCAAAAGATTCAACTTGGTCATTCTTTCACCTCCTTAAATCAAAAATGGTTAAACTGTGTTTCCGCCCGCAGCCCGGATTTGGTCTCTCATTTCTTCGGCTTTCCCGGCAGAAACTTTCTCATAGTCATCCTCTTGGGTAGCCAGTGTGATTGCCGAAGACGAATTAACACCGACTGATCCCGGACCAACATAGGCCGCTTGAATTGTTTGTTCAAGCGCCCCGCCCTGTTTCCCGATTCCCGGAATCAGAAACCAGAGCTTGTCCCCGACGATTTCTCTTGCCTGGGAGAGGTGCGCGGAATAGATATCTCCGGACCCTTTTGGGTTTTCATAAGCCGCGGCCATAACCAGACCGGCATTTTCAGTAACTCCGAGCTCGTCCGCCCACCGTAAAGTTTCCCCGGCTATGAATTCCCAGAGATGACGACCATCTTTACGTTCGAAATCCTGAATGAACCTGGCCGCCGGATTACTCGTATAGCAGAGACCGACAATGGCCTTCCCCTCGCTCATCGGACCGACCAAAGCGGACATGCAATCTTTCCCCATATACGGTGAAAAATTAATGCCATCAGCCATGTCAAGATCGAAATGGGCTATCTGATAACGTACCTGGGTATTGCCGATATCTCCCCGTTTGCAATCAAGGAAAACCGGAATCCCGGGACAATGATGATGGATATAGGCAATAATATCCCTGAGAAGCTTACGTCCGCCCGGTATAGCCTCGAAAAAAGCAATATTCGGCTTATACATCGAGGCAAAAGGTGCGGTAGCATCAATTATCTTTGTGGCCCAGTGAAAAATCGCTACATTACCGCAGGAATCAAACCATGACTGTATTACCATCGGCATTTTCTCCAACACCGGGTCAATCCCGACGCAGACCAGGGAATTAACCTCTCCCTGCCGAGTCGCTAACATGCTTCTGAATCCTTTTGCCATTTTCTTACTTCTCCTCTCTTGATTTTGGTGATAGGTTAAAACTGCCAATAGGTGGAACTTTTATTATGGGTTTTTTACTGCTTTCTTCTTTTTCTTATTTTTCTCCTTCCTCTTTTTCATTTTTTTCTCCCTTCCGTTTTATGTTTTAGCGAGTAAGCCTCTCTTTCAACAAAAACAAACCGAAAAATCCCGAACCTAAAATAATAGCCCCTAAAGCAGTCAGGAGTAAACCTATGACTCCGAGAATAACAGCTAGGACTATCGTGCAATCCCTGCGCATGATAACATTATCCATTTTTCCCCCTCGCGCCCTCAAATTTTTTCTGTTTATAGAGATATCCTACCATCAACGACTAAGTCAACGGCTAAAACCAAGCCGATTAAGAACGCCCCCACCGCGAGAACGCCGAATGCTTTAACAGCGTCCCTTCCTAATTTCAAGAACTCAATTGCCATAACTTGCCTCCGTTTATATTATTCATTTTTCAAAGAGCCATATTTTTAAAAAGCCCAAAGAATAAATCCTCCTTGGACTTTTTTATCCCGCCACTTTATTTTATTTATGATGGGCGGGATCCCGCCCCGGCGGTGATATTATTTTGTTTTCCTTTGTCATCTCCACTCCTCCTTGTCATCCTCGGGCTTGACCCGAGGATCCAGGAGGGAGCCGCATAACCTATAAGTCATTAAATAAATCTCGCCAAGTGGGGTTATCTTTTTCTACTAGTTCTATCTTCCACTTTCTTTTCCATCTCTTTAATTGCTTTTCTCTAGTAACAGCTTCACGGATATCAGCAAAGATTTCGTAATGAACTAGTTTATCTATATTATATTTAGCGGTAAAACTACTTTTATTCTCTTTTATTTTATGCTGAAAATTTCGGTTTAATAAATTATTAGTTACGCCTATATATAATGTCCCATTTCTTTTACTGGCTAAAATATAGACGTAATAATTTCTTTCCTCCTTCATATTATATTAAATGTTTGTGTCACCTGATCCTGGATCCCGGCTCGCGGGCCGGGATGACAGAGAAAAACGGAGACAGCTGTGAGGCGTCATGCGTTCCACGTTATGCGGTTCTATCTCACCGGGACAGAGATAGGGGCTTTGCTGCTGTCTTCAGTATGCACCTTCTGCTGTAGGCACTGATAACCGGCCTCATGCGCCCATCTGTCCTTATAATAACTATATTCCTCTATATTTTCTTCTTTGTTGGAGGCCTTAAAAGTGGCGCAGAGCTCATAAGTATTTTTATCAACCGCGCGGTAATCAAACAAAATTTTACTGGCCGGGTCTTTTAGGCTGTCTTCGCCTAAATAACTATATTCGGTTTTAAGTTCACTTAAGCCTTCCGGCAGTTTCTTAAATTCCTGGTAATAGCTGGCGATCGCCATATCTATATTATTGAAATTATCCAAGATAAAATTATCAAATTTCCGATTTCTGGTCTGGGTCGGCGACTCAACAATAAAGAGAGAAGCGATAAAAACCGCTATTACTAAGACCAAGGAAGCGTAAAAATAAATCTGGATAACCCGGCTCTTCTTTTTCACCTCTTCCCGCCGGATATCATAAAAATAAAAAGTAAAAACCGCGGCCGCGATAAAAATCGCGGTAATGGCTTTTAAGACAAACTTAGTTGTAAGCTCACCGTCTAGAAAACTATTAATCGTCCCGATCAGCCAGCCCAGCATCACCACTGATGAAATCAGAAGAATAAAATAAGTAAGCCATTTTCTTATGCCGGAATCCTTATCTAAAGCGCCCGAGATTAAGCTTTTGCAAATACGCCACATGCAAATATAAAATATCGGCGTTGAAATTATTAAAGCGGAAATAGCGAATTTCAGCTGGCTCGGAGAAAACCGGCCCTGATAGAGATTCAGGACATCAGCTATATTCTTATTAATAATCTGGAAGATAATCATGCCCGAGGTTAAAGCCATAAAAATAAGCGCCACTAAGGACAGCATGTAGAAAAAAGCGAATTTTGCCGCATTGTTTTTTGTTTCCATACAATTAAAAAATTAAAAATAAAA
>Ga0268278_1000435_pt1 | contig 29308 bp, 29 predicted proteins | sample saktaG_3_FD_190135 | JGI IMG/M metagenome (GOLD analysis project Ga0268278, IMG submission 190135) | Saline water microbial communities from Sakinaw Lake, British Columbia, Canada - sak_2010_1_5_55m | ecosystem: Environmental > Aquatic > Non-marine Saline and Alkaline > Saline ...
TTGCTTATCCCGCCAACAACCTTTGGAATATTAGAAAACCTGTATATTTTATTTCCGGGGTCTATCCTCTCCGGTGAAAAAGCTAAGAAAAAATCTTGCCCCTCTTTTAGGCCTTTCTTCTTCTGAAGTATTGGCAACACTACATCTCTTGTGGTGCCAGGATATGTGGTACTCTCTAAGACTATTAGTTGTCCTGCATGAAGATATTTTTCGATTGCTTTAGCCACCTTTACGATGTAAGAGATATCCGGGATTCTCTTGTTCCTTAATGGCGTTGGTACACATATTATTACTACGTCAGAACTCCTTAGAACTGCTTGGTCTGTGGTCGGGATAAGCCTTTTCCTTATTATGAGAGACTTAATTGCGGCAGATGATATATCTGATATGTATGAAGAAGCATTTTTAAGTTTTTCTACCCTTGACGGCTGTGTATCAAACCCATAAACAGTAAAACCTTTCTTCGCGAATTCAACTGCTATAGGTAGCCCTACATAACCTAAGCCTACTACGCATATCTTAGCTTTTTTGGAATCGATAAGTTGATTTAGTGTTTTTTGCATATTTATTTTTCCTTGTTTCATATATTTTTTCTCCAGTAATTTAGAAGGTCTTTTAAGGTCTGTTCTATCGGTATCTTGGTCTTCCAGCCAGTAAGCTTTTTTAGTTTTGTACAATCGCCAACAAACAAAGAAACATCATTTGAGCGCATCTTATCTGCCTCTACCTTTACATCAACTTTTACCTTTGATAATAATACTAATGTTTCTAAAATATATTTAATAGAATGTGCTTTTCCTAAACAGATATTATACGCCTGACCAGGTTTACCTTTCTTGATTATAAGCCAATAAGCATTAGCTACGTCCCTTACATCAGTAAAATCTCGCATTACATTTATATTGCCGACTGAGATTACGGGTTTCTGCCTATCTTTCTCTATCAGTGCTATCTGCCTGGCAAAGCTTGAGCAAAGCTAGTTAATGCAAAAATACCGCCAAGAACAATTGATAAGATTATTAAATTTTTATTTATTAATTTATTCATATTAATCTTCTTCTCCATTATTTTCATCTTGAGGGGTATCATCTGGTAAAACAACTGGTTCCTCAATAACCTCTTCGATTATTGGTTCTTCAATAACTACTTCTTCTATAATTGGTTCTTCTTCAACAACCGGCTCTTCTACTAATTCTGGTTCAACTACTTCTTCAGCTGGTTCTTCTTCGCCTACCAACGAGGCAGGAATAACTGATTCTTCCTCAACAACTATTTCCTCCTCAACAACTGGTTCTTCTACTAATTCTGGTTCAACTACTTCTTCAGCTGGTTCTTCCGCAATCATTTCTTCAAATACTTCTTCAGTTTCTTTAATTATTTCTTTTATTTCTTCAACTGTTTCTTCAAAAAAATCATCTTCAATTATTGACCCAGTATCAACTATTTCCTCCTCAACAACTGGTTCTTCCACTAATTCTGGTTCAACTATTTCTTCAGCTGGTTCATCATTCTGAGCCACAGGCGAAGAATCTAAACTTTCATCTTCCAAAATATTCATCCATCCAGGAGTTGGAATTGGATCAACCCAGGAACCAACTCCATCTGGAATTCTGGCATATGATTTATTAGGAGGCACACTATCGCAACTTCCTCCACCAGTAGTAAAACCATTATCACTTCCTGGCGTTGGTTGAAGCTCGCAATAATCATGGCTGTTATAGGAATAGGAATCTATAAGTTTATCACTATCATCAAACAATCTCACTGTATCACCATCGTTGTTTAAAACAGCTTTATTCATATAAACAACTAACCAACTTTTGGCGTCAATTACTGTTGTTACTGGGTAAGTATTTGACGCGGTAATAATAATCTTATTAACATCTGATTCTAAATCATCTTTGATATACCAATCTGAAAGATCAAAAGCAATATCACTATTATTATATAATTCTACCCATTCACCTTGAGGCATATTGCTTGAATCATTACCGAAATCAAAACCATAATCTATTCCATCAGGATAAGGCAAAAATTCATTAAGAACAATCATTCTACTAGTAAGACGCAAATGAATTCTTTCTTCATCGTTAAAGCCACTTTGATTAAAATCAGCCACATCATCCCTCCACCCTTCAAAAACCAAATCAACATTACATTCCTCTCCATGAGGAATGCTGGTTGCTGTATTCGGTAATTTTAATTCAAACGCCCACGTTCCAAACGCAGTCGTAGTAGAAGTGTCAAAAGAAATCAAATCACTGTCATAAGAAATTTGACTGTGAGAAACTTCCATTTGAATCTCATTGCAAAAAGCGCTATTACCGCTTATCTCTTCTGCGTGTACCTTGTACTGAATATCCATACTTCCTGTCATTTTAGTTACTACTGAAACAAATTCTATATCCTCACCAAGCTCTATTCCTATTAATTCTTCAATTTCAGTATTAATAATAGAAAAATCTAAAGACCCAGCTGTAAAAATATTCGTTGATGATGTTTCAGTATCATTAAAATATGCCCAAGTATTACCAATAGCTAAAAGACCAAACCAGTTAAGCCCGATAATCAAAAATAAAACAATAAATTTTAATGGTATATTTTTCATTTATTTTTTAATTTTATTCTCTAACTCTTCTACTTCTTTTTTAAGCTTTTTAATTTGCTTATCTTGTTCTGTGTCTTTTTTCTTATTTTTAAGCTTCATAATTTCTTTCCAGACTTTCCTTAATTCATCTCCAATAATAATTAATGCTGGTAATATAATAATTAGAGCGAATCCTAACGGTTTACGCGCTTCATTTACCGCATAACCTAAATAAGGAATATCAAACAAAACTTTACCGATAATTTCTTTTTGTTGAACTTTTCTAGAATCTGAAGCGTTATTAGCATCACCTTGTGTTTTATAGAGAATATTACCTTCAACAACTTTCATATCAACAATACGATGAGTAATTGACTCGTTTTTCTTTTGCGGATTAATAAAGGTAATAATATCATTAATCTTATACTGATCAACTGGCTTAGTTACTACTATACTACCTGTTTTAATAGCCGGCTCCATTGATCCAGAAAGAACTGTTAAAATCTGGTAATTGCCTGGAATTGGAAGTAAAGGTGCTATTACTCCTATTGCTACCATAATAATGACCGCAAATAATATGTAATAAAGCGTTTTAAACCATTTTTTCATTTGTTATTATTTAATTGCTAATCTCTCCGTCCCGCTTTCTTGCGAGACGGAATTCATTAACAATCAAAACTTTCTTATTCAAGATTTAGATTTACATTCGCACAATCAAATCCTGAATTATTTCTCTGTTGCTCAGCATAAGCAGTAACTTTCGCAGTGAAAGAATCGCTTTGAGCATCATCTTTCATGCCGTTGCCATCGCAAGTAATAACACCTGTACTATGATCAGCGCTTATATCGCCAGCGCACCACGCAAGGCCAATATATTCAGTTGGACCGCCGCCAGCAAGAGCTAAAGGAATAAGCTGTGTTTGTATAAGCCCTTCGTAAATAGGAGTTTCTCCAATAGGTTCATACATACCGTCAGCATCTATGTCTTCCCACGCAAAAATATTCAGATAATTAGAAAGTTCTCCATCGCCTGCAGGATTACCAACACCTGGTAAATCTCCATATTCTGTCTCAGGATCAAGAATAATGTTTTCTTGGTCATCACCGTCATGAACAATAAGACATGTATACGCATCATTATCATCAACGTGCAAGCTAATAAGATTTGTTCCATAATCTCCAGGTTTAATATCCTCAAAATTAAAGAAATAATCACCTGCTTCTAAGTTTTTTTCCCCGAATAATGTACAATGCGTTTTGAAATAATCACCTTCACAATCACCATTAATAATTAAACTATAAAGCAATCCTCCTGGATTATTTACAGCTGGTAATTGTGGTTGCGCTAAATTCGTAACATCAATCCTAAGAGTATTTGCTCCTTGTAGAATATAAGGTGAAATATTAGCACTTGGAATATTATCAACTGATGCAGAGTTACCTCCACTATTATCAATAGCAATTTGAGTACCATTTAGATAAACCACATAATTATTATCCGCAGCAACTTCTAATGTCATTGAAGCACCTGCAACAGGACCATGCCAAACAAAATCTTTTTCAAAACTATATGTCACAGTATTATCCACATCGTGTTGGGTTACAGGATCTGTAGACCAAACCCAAATTGCACCCGGAATAGCATTAGTCCAATAAGCATCAGTAACCCAAGTTGCTGTTACAGGAATAGCATTGTGCGGAAATGAGACCGGATCACTACCATTTACTGTTCCTACTACCTCATTTGTTGTATCACTTTTTATTTCAACACTACAAGTTTTACAATCAGCACCGTTATAGGTTTGTGCTAAATGATCTACTGTCAAATCAATACTTCCAGCCGTGAAAATATTTCCTGTTGAAGTTTCTGTATCATTGAAATAAGCAATTGTACCACCAATGACAACAACCGCAACAACTCCAACGATTCCTAAACTAACTATTATTTTTTTCATAAGTTTTTGTTTTCCTCTATAGGTTGACCCAAATTATAGGATTGAGACAACCTATTAGGAAGGAATTTCTTCTAGTTATGAGGGAAAGCACTACCTTCTTCAGGATTATAATCAACTTGTCCTGATGTGGTTTGGTTAAATCCACCAAGATTAAAGAAGTTATTTTCAGCATTAACAAGTGCTGCTGCACCATAATCATTAATTTTTGAACCATTTAAGAAATTGTTAAACGATGCAATTGAAAAACCATCATATGAACTATCGGTTCCTATTGCTTCACCATCTGCTGTAGTATTAGTAAATTCATTATACTGAACTGTAGCTCCTGTAAATCCGCCGATTCCTGCATTGTTATCATAGATATCATTGTTATTGATAGCTAAATCACCAGTATGAGGATTTGTGTAAATACCTGCATTATTATCATGAATCTTATTGTTGGTTACCTTTACGTTAGAGTATGAAGCACTTGTAACAAATAACACACCACTACTGTTAGATGAATTACCAATGATATCATTTGAGTCAATCATTATATTGCTTCCACCAGCAACATAAAATCCAACTGGATTTGGTTCCCCAGAAACAGTACCTGCATTTATAGTAAACCCTTTAATGGTAGCATCACTTGATGTTATTTTTATTCCACCATTAATTGTTGTAACTGAAGGACCATTTAATGATACAAGTGTTATGTCTCTGTTAACATTTACAGGACCAGTGTATGAACCGTTATCAACACACACAGTCTGTCCTGAACTTGCTGCGTCAATACCAACTGTTTGAATTGATTGACCACCTGTAACTGTAATATTACAAGAAGTTGGAGCTACATATGCACTAAGAAGTGCTCCGACTGTTGGTCGTTGTACAATTTCTCCTGGAAGTGATGTTGGACAGACAAAATTCTCGTTATTTCTATACTGTTCTACGTAAAAACTGATATCACCTGATACACTGTCAGTCTGAATTATATTGCCAACGGTTGATGGAATTTCCCATGCTACGCCAAGACAAGTTGTCCTATCGCCCTTGAACATGACCAAGAAGCCAAGCACCAGTGTTACTGTCTATCGGTGCATCATATACATAAACAGACTCTCCATCTTGCCATACATTGTCACACAGATTGTCAGGATTATGTGGATTATTACCACCATTATCTTGCCAAATTGTTACAAGAATATTATCTTGCAGCTCACCATTACCAACTCCATCTGTTGAATCAACAGAACTTTCTGGTTCATTTATACCATTATCATCATTCGTCAAATTAGTAATATAGCCACAGATATAAGCATCGTTATTTACAACGTGCAAACTAATAGTGTTCTCTCCACTATCGCCTGGCTTAACATCGGCGAAATCAAAGAATTTTTCATTAGTGATGTCTAAGCCGTCACCACCTTGACCCCAAGTTCCACATTGGTCTGAAGATTCACCATTATAGCTACATTCACTATCTACTTTTAAATCAATTGCGCCGGCAGTAAATGTATTGCCAGTTGAGGTTTCTGTATCGCTGAAATAAGCGATGGTACCACCAACAACAATAGCGCCCACTGCCGCAACGATTGCTAAACTTAATATAATTTTTTTCATAATTTTATTTTTATTAATTATTTATTTTATTATTTAAGTGGCTTGCTTTAACCCTCCACAGCCCTACTTGTTGCAGAGCTAAGGAAAGCCACCTTCGACCTTTATTTATATATATCTCAATCATCAAATTTTAAAAATAAAAAAACAACTTAAAAAAGTTGTGCCAAAAACATATTGAAGAAATTATTATATTCTTCTGCCCTATATTTAATAAATGGAATGTAAATAAAATATTTCTCATAATCCATTCTTTCCCTCCCCTTATTCGCTTAACTAGAATCCCTCCATTCCAATAAATTCTAGAGCATATTAATAATCTTATCAACCAAACAAAACTTGTCAAGCTCTTTTTTTTACCTGACAAATAATTTATCTTTTTGTCAAATTAAGATTGGCTTAAATAAAAGGATATAGGAAATACTTTTAAAAAAAGATTAAAAAAGAAGTTTTTGATTTTAAGTTGAATTAGATAATCATAATTCTATAATTCATCAAAAATATTCATTTATATCTTTTCTGGAAAAATAAATAATCGCTAGCTATCATTTGATAACCAGCAATTATTTTTCTACACCTCCATTACCTCCATTTTGAATCCATCTTCAAATATAATTTTTTCACATCCCATCTTTCTAACCTCTTTGAGATACTCAATAAAACTTACTGATACTATTTCTATCTTCTTTCGCTTTTTTTGTTTCTTTGTTGTTTTTTTGAAATAAATTCCGCCAATTTTTTCTTTTGCGCAAGGAAAACGAATTACATCTTCATTGTTTTCTATGTCGCAAAGGACATCAGCCATAGTTATTCCTTTTTCAGGATCATTGGGAGTGATAATTACCCTAGCCACTTTTCCATATATATCGCTCATCACGTACCCTCCTTTCTTATGCAAAAAATATAAAAAGAACTTCCTTACCCAAACATTAACAAATCTGGCTTAAAAATCAAGAGTAATCCTAAAATTAGGATTAATAATCCGCCAATTAATGTACTCCATTTTGTATATTTGTCAGTAAAGCCAACCTTGCTTAAAGTAATAATGGCTATGCTGAAAATAATCATATCATCAAGCATGAAAATAACGGTATAAAACAGTAAGTATAGGTAATAAGTTAGAGGACTTAATTGGCTTAATGACAATATATTAGTATAAATAGCCGGTAATCCCGCTGAACAGAAAAATTCAACTAAATTTACTCCTAAAGCTAAAATAACAATGCCGATGAAAGTTGCTGGCAGAGCTGTTGATTGAACAACTTGTTTTGCTCTCTCTGAAAGGCGTTCATTTAATTTTCCGCCAATAGGAGCTACTTTACATACTCCTGGTTTGAAAACAATAAAATTTTTAATTTGATAAATTCCTATAATAACAGCAAAAAACCCTATAATTATTCTGGTAATACTGACATAACTAATAGCTAAAAATAAATTAAGCCAAGCAGTTAAAAGCAGATAATAGACAATTCCCGAAACAGCAATAAAGGTTCCTCCGATCATCCACATTTTTTTTCTTGATTTAACATTAATTAAAAGAGCAATCAGGAAAAGCAGAACCCACATTGCGCAAGGATTAAATCCATCAAGCGCGGCTATAATCACAGTTAAAACGGGCAAAGACATTTTAGAAAGATTAATCTTGCCAACAAAAGGATAATCTATTATTTGATCATCTTCTGTGCTTTCCTGACAAGCGCAAGGTTCATCGCATTCACATAATTCTTCGTCGTCTTGGCATTCACAAATATCACATTTATTTATTTTATCTAAAGGATTAGGACACTCTTTTTCTAAACAATCTTCAATCGCATCCCTAATAGCTTGTCCAGTTGTTTCATCGCTCAAATATCCTCTAATTATTTCGTTCCCAATAAAAATAATCGGAACTCTCACTACTTTTTTTTCTCCACATGCTTCAAGAAGTTGCAAAAAAAACTTGGCGTTTTCTCTATCGCCAAAAACTTCGTAAGAATTGATTTTTAAAGAGGGATATTCTATTTTAAACTCCTCTAAAAGAGAATCAACCTTTTTGCAAACAGGACAAGTACTTCCATAGAAGAAATAAAGTTCTACGCTTTCAGGCGCTTTATCTTGCGCAAAAGCAAAATTAGCTGTTCCTAAAACAACAAATGATACTAAAATTGTGATTATAAGTTTTTTCATGATTTAATTTGGGGGGCAGTCCCCTGCAAAGCGGGGGCTGCCCCCTGTTTTTGAGTATTCTATCACCCCGCCGCCTAAGCAAACACTGCCTTGGTAAAAAACAGCCCATTGGCCTGGAGTAACTGTCTTTTGCGGTTTATTAAAAACTAATTCTAAAGTGTTATTCCCTTTAACACGCAACTTAGCTGAACTTGCTTTTTGATTAAAACGCGTTTTAGCTTTAATTTCAATCATTTTTTTAGGAATTTTTCCTGAAATGAAATGATAATTAGAAATAATAATTTTTTCACTAAAAAGGGCTGGATCGTTTTCCTTATTAACTACAATAAGCTGATTTTTTCTTTTGTCAAATTTACTTACCCACCAGGGTCCATTTGGCAGATTAATTCCTTTGCGCTGGCCGATTGTATAAAAATGCAGTCCTTGATGTTTTCCCAAAGTATTTCCTTTGTTATCAACAATATTACCTGGTTCTATTCCTATTTCTTCTTCTAAATAAAACTTCATGGATTTACTGGCAATAAAACATAAATCCTGACTCTGCTTTATTTTGCTAAAAAAGTTGAATTTATTTCTTTTTGCTATTTGATAAACTTGATCCTTAGTATAATCACCTAGGGGAAATATAATATTCTTTAATTGGTTCTGTTTTAAAAGACACAGAAAATAGCTCTGATCTTTATTTTTATCCTTTGCCTCAAGAAGATTATATAGACCTGTTTTCTCGTTTTTCTTAATTCTAGCATAATGGCCAGTGGCAATATATTTAATATTATTTTTTTTGGCAAATTCAAATAATTTATTAAATTTTACCAGACGATTGCAAACCAAACAAGGATTAGGAGTTTTTTTATTCTTTAAAACAGATAAAAAATATCCCATTACTTTTTTTTCAAAATCAATTTGTTCGTCAATAATATAATAAGGCACTTTTAATTCTTGGCAGACTTTCTTAGCTATTGCGAAAGATTCTTTAGAACAGCAAGCATTTTCTTTTAATAAATTACGCTTGTCTTTCCAGGAGCTATATTTTAAAGAAACGCCAACTGGTTCATACCCTTGTTCTTTTAGTAATAATAAAGAAACTGACGAATCAACTCCGCCAGATAATCCAACTATCACTTTTTTATTTTTACTTCTCATTATATTTCTTAAGAATTTTAAAATCTTCCTTTAAAATATCTTTCATATTTGCGTTATAGACGACAACTGCCGGATGATACAAAGGAATAATCCTTATTTCTCCAAAAGAAGCTTTTGCTTTAAAGATTTTGCCTCTTATTTTGCTTATCCCCTGAATTTCGTCACCTAAATTATATTGTTTTAAAATATGCGAAACAGCATAATTGCCTAAAGCGCCGATTATTCTTGGTTTAATAATTTCTATTTGCTTTTCTAAATATGAAACGCAAGCTTTTATTTCATCCGTTTGAGGATTACGGTTCTCCGGCGGACGGCATTTTAAGATATTGCAAATATACACATTTTCTCTCTGAAGTCCAATAGAATTTAAGAGTTCAGTTAAAATATCGCCTGATTGTCCGCAAAAAGGAACTCCTGTTTTGTCTTCGTTAAAACCAGGCGCTTCCCCAATGAACATTATTTTTGCCCGATGATCGCCCTGGCCAATAACTGGAAGCGTTCTTGTTTTAAATAAAGAGCATTTCTGACAATCTATGACCTCATCTTTTATTTTCTTCAATAACTCATCTCTTTTATTCATTATTATTTATAATATCATAATTAAGGAATAAGAAAAGCGGACGCCTCGCATCCGCTTCTTATTTATCCATTTCCTTTTGTTTTTGTATTTGCCTCCAGACATATTGTTTTGGACTATCCGGTCTTGGACACCAGTCTGGAGCTTTCTCATACATATGCTCGTAAGTAAGCCCAGCCATTTCTTTAGGACAATAACCTTCAATATCTGAGCTATCGCTTTCTTGAACATCTTCGCACCAAGCACATTTAAGCCCCCAAATCACTGTCATTTTCTCCTCCTTTAATTGTAAAATAACTTAAACAACTTATTTTCTAACTCTTTTTTCTTTTTTAGCAATAAAAATATTGGCTTCCAGCAAGGAATCAAACGTGCCAGCGTCAATCCATTTACCTTTTGCTTTTTGAAAAGTCATTGTTCCTTCTTGAACATAAAAATTATTAAGATCGGTTACTTCATACTCGCCTCGGTCTGAAGGGTTTAAAGTTCTAATTATATCAAAAACTCTATGATCGTATATATAAAAACCGGTGACCATCCAATTAGTTGGTGGACGCTTTGGTTTTTCAATAATCTTAACTATTTTATCGCCCTTTTTGTTAAACTTCGCTACGCCAAATCTTTCTGGATCAGACACTTTTTTAATAATGATTTTAGCGCCTTTTTCTTGTTTCTTAAAATCTATAACTGTTTTTTTAAGATTGTCTTCAAAAATATTATCGCCTAAAATTAAAGCAATCGGTCCGTTATCAGCAAAATCTTCAGCAATAGCTAAGCCATGAGCAATTCCCTTGGGTTCTTCTTGAATATCATAAGCCAAATCTACGCCAAGCTGCCTTCCTGAACCTAATAAATCCAATAATTGACCAGCGTGACCAACCCCAGAAATAATTAAAATTTCATTGATACCCGCATCACGCAAAGTTAAAATAGGATAATAAATCAACGGCTTATTATAGACCGGTAAAATCTGTTTATTGATTACTTTAGTTAAAGGCGCCAGTCGCGTACCTAACCCCCCAGCTAAAACTACTCCTTTCATAATTATTAATAAGTTGTTTTATATTGTTTTTGATAATATTTTAAATACTCGCCGGATTTAATTGATTGCCACCATTGTTTATTGTCCTTATACCATTGAATTGTTTTAAGCATCGCCTCCTCAAATTTATAACGAGCAGACCATCCCAATTTTTGTATTTTGGCTGAATCTAAAGAATAACGCCGATCATGACCAGGCCGATCTTTAACATATTCTATATAATCCCTATCTTTGCCTGTCTGCTCCAGAATAATTTTAGTGATTTCTAAATTAGTTCTTTCATTATCGCTGCCAATATTATAAATCTCGCCGATTTGACCATAATGTAAAACACAATCAATCCCTCCGCAATTATCTAAAACATAAAGCCAATCACGCACCTGCTGACCATTGCCATAAATTGGCACTTTTTTATCTTCCAGAAGATTAGTAATAAAAAGTGGAATTAATTTTTCTGGATACTGATAAGGTCCAAAATTATTTGAGGAACGAGTAATTAAAATTGGCAAACCAAACGTCTTATAATACGCTCTGACTATTAAATCAGCTCCTGTTTTGGAAGCTGAATAAGGACTATTCGGCCGCAAGTGGCTATCTTCGGTGAAAGAACCATGTTCAATACTTCCATAGACCTCATCCGTTGAAATTTGAATATATCTTTGAATTGAATATTTTTTAGCTGCTTCTAGTAAAGTTTGGGTACCGAGAATATCTGTTTTAATAAATCCCTGGGGCTCCAAAATTGAACGATCGACATGAGATTCTGCTGCAAAATTCAAGATTGCATCTGGCTGGCGGGAAACCAACTTATCAACTATTCTCTCATCGCAAATATCTCCTTTAATAAAACTATAATGATGATGATTCTCAATATCACGCAAATTTTCCAGATTGCCGCAATAAGTCAACTTATCAAGATTAATAATCTTATAATCTGAATATTTGTTTAAAATATATCTAATGAAGTTCGAGCCGATAAAACCAGCTCCGCCTGTAATTAATAAATTCATAATAACGGCGCAATAATTAAGGCGACAATAGCCATTAATTTAATCAAAATATTTAATGACGGACCAGCCGTATCTTTAAAAGGATCGCCAACTGTATCGCCTGTGATAGCTGCTTTATGCGCTTCTGAATTTTTGCCTCCTAAATTGCCTGCTTCAATATATTTCTTAGCATTATCCCAAGCGCTTCCGGAATTAGCCATGGTTATTGCTAATAGAAATCCTGAAACAATTGAACCAGCCAGCAAGCCAGCCAAAGAAGCCGCGCCTAAAATAAAGCCAACTAAAACTGGGACCAAAATACTTAAAATACTTGGCAGAATCATTTCTCTTAAAGCCGCTTTTGTGCTTATATCAATACACTTAGTATAATCCGGCTCTGTCTTGCCTGTCATAATTCCTTTGATTGTTTTGAATTGTCTGCGCGCTTCTTTAACTATTGCCATAGCCGTTTTACCCACTGCCCGAAGCGCTAATGAAGAAAAAATAAAAGGCATTAATCCTCCTAAAAACAAACCGATGATTACCCTATAATTCAGCAAATCAATAAACGGCAGATTAACTGATTGACCATAGCTTATCATTAAAACTAATGCCGTCAGAGCTGCGGCGCTGATGGCGAAACCTTTGCCAATAGCAGCTGTTGTATTGCCAACTGCATCTAATTCTTCAGCTCTTTGACGAACCTCTTTATCCATTCCTGCCATTTCGGCAATACCAGCCGCATTATCAACAACAGGTCCAAAAGTACTATTTGCTAAAGTTATCCCTAAAGTGGAAAGCATTCCGACAGCAGCAATGGCTATTCCAAAAAGCTGGCTCCATTGATATGTAAAAAAGATAACGACTGAAATAATAATTACTGGAACAACTGTGCTTAATAGTCCTAAAGCAAATCCAGAAATAATATTTGCGCTTGAACTTGTTTCAGTCGCTCTGGCAACTTTTTGCGTTAAGCAATATTTATTTGAGGTAAAGTATTCTGTCATTAGTCCGATAACCAATCCGGCTAATAATCCTAATAAAAAAGCGTAAAAGAGATTTATTCCAAATCCAAGATATTTTATTAATCCATAAGAACTGACACTCATTAAAACAGCCGCCACCCAAACTCCTCTATTTAAAACCTTATGAGCCGAGCTTGCAGATCCCATTTTAACAAAAATATTGCTAATCAAACTAATAATAATTCCGGCGCCTGCTAAAACAATTGGCAAAAGAATTCCTCTTTCTCCAATAGCTACAATTGAACCAATAACCATCGCGGCAATAATGCTGTCAACATAACTTTCAAATAAATCAGCTCCCATTCCTGCAACATCGCCGACATTATCGCCTATATTATCTGCAATTGCAGCAGGATTACGCGAATCATCTTCTGGAATCCCTTTTTCTACTTTACCGACTAAATCAGCTCCAACATCAGCTGCTTTAGCATAAATTCCTCCGCCAACTCTGGCAAAAAGAGCTACGCTTGAAGCACCAAGACCAAAACCATAAATAATAACTGGCTCTTTAAAAATTATATACAAGATAGTTATCCCAAGTAAGCCAAGACCAACAACGCTCATTGACATGACCGTACCGCTGTTAAGAGCAATGCTAAGTCCAGGTCTAATGCTGTTTTTTAATTTTTCAGCCGTTCTGACGTTTGCTAAAACAGCAATTCTCATTCCTATCTGCCCTGCTAAAGCGCTTAAAAACACCCCTAGAATAAAGGCCAAGGCTGTTTTTGGACTAAGAAAATAATAAATTAAAGCTCCGATAACTATAACAAATATAGATAAAATTCTGTATTCCCTATTTAAAAAAGCCATCGCGCCTTTTCTTATTATTTCACTAACACGCTCCGCTTTTTTTGAAACAATTTCTTGCTTTTTTATTCGCCAAGCTAAAAGACCGGCAAACGCTAAAGCAATCATTGAAGATATTAAACAAAAATATATTTGTAAAGACATAAGTTTTTTTATCTGAGGGCAGTCCCTCGCTTCGCGGGGGCTGCCCTCTTTTAATACTTTATTTAATTTTACATGCTTTGTCTAAAATTTCAAGTTAAATCCGAGTCAAATCCGAGGGCAGTCCCTCGCTTCGCGGGGGCTGCCCTCTTTTTATTTTTTCTATTCTTTTCTCATTGCTTCAATCGGGCTTAATTTAGACGCTTTTCTCGCTGGATAGATGCCAAAAATTAAACCAATAGCCATAGATACAAAAAAAGCTGAAATAATCGCCAACCAAGAAACAGACAAAGGCCAGTTAGGCAAACCTTGCTGTTGAACAATAAAGCTGCTAATTAACGATATTGTTATTCCTATAATAATTCCGATTAATCCGCCTAAACAAGTAACAACAAAACTTTCAATTAAAAATTGCCATAAAATTGCTTTTTTTGTCGCGCCTAATGATTTTCGCAGGCCTATTTCTTTAGTACGCTCACTTACTGATACCAGCATAATATTCATAATGCCTATTCCGCCGACTAATAAGGAAATAGCCGCTAAAAATCCTAGAAGAAGATTTAGAATCACACTAACTTCATTAACCATTTCTAAAATTTCTTTCATAGTTGTAATTTGAAAATCATCTTTTTCAGGATCTTTAATATTATGATTACGCCTTAACATACTGGAAATTTCTTCGATTGCCTGATGTGAATAATTTTCATTTGTAATAGTTAAAACAATTTCTGATAAATAATTTATTCCCATGACTTCTTTAAGCGCTGTTTGAAGCGGTAAGTAAACAAAATCATTCATATCAATGCCACCGAACGATGAAAACATTCCTTGTGGTTTAAGTGTGCCAATAACTTTAAAATTCTGTCCTTTAATTTTTATCTTTTTATTTAATGGATCTGTTTGTCCAAAAAACTCTTCAGCTAACCCGCTGCCGATAACAACTACCTTAGACAAATTATTATCTTCATTTTCTGTAAAAAAACGACCGTTATCTATTTCTGATGTTTTAAAAATTAAAGGAAATTCAGAACTACAGCCATAAAGCAAGGATTTCTTTTCTTTATTTTTATAAACAACCCATTCCTGTCCAATTGTCTGTCCAGAAACTGATTCAATATATGGAAAACGTGATTTATCATTAAGAGATTTAATATCATTAAGATTCAAAGTTGTTATTTTCACTCCCTTAACCATTGAAGTAAGCGTGCCCATTTGCCCAACGCCTGGAATTTTAATTGCAATATCAAGAACATTAGGGCCAAACGCGTCAACTTCGCTAGTTACTAATACTTTTAATCCCTGACCTAAAGAAAGAATAATTACTACAGCCGCAACTCCAATAACAATTCCTAAAATAGAAAAAACACTGCGTAATTTATTCGCCCTTAAAGCAATCATTGATTGTTTAATTGTGGAAAGTAAATTCATTAAAGAAAAGTTGTTAATAAATATGATTAAGTGTATTATATGAATATCTACAGACTTTTGCTTTTTCAAGCAAGGGTCACATTAGCCCTTTCAAATAATTCTCTTGATAACAGAGAGAATCTTACCTAATTTTCCTTAGGGCCCTATGCAATATAGGGCCTTTATTCGTATCTTAAGGCCTGAATAGGATTCATTTTAGAAGCTCTATTAGCAGGCCAAAGACCAAAAACTAATCCGACAACAATAGCCATTATCGTAGAGATAAAAACAGAAAGAGGCGTCACAATAAATTTCCAATCATATCCAAAATAATTAACTGCCAAAGTAACTACCCAAGCAATTAAAATTCCTGTGATTATTCCTATTAATCCGCCTATTAAAGTCATCGTGGCGCTTTCTATTAAAAATTGAAAAAGAATATTCTTGCGTTTTGCTCCAATTGCTTTGCGCAAACCAATTTCTCTAGTTCTTTCATTAACTGAAACAAACATAATATTCATAATCCCTATTCCGCCAACAATTAAAGAAATAGCGGCGACAGCAGCTAAAAACATTTTTAAGGCCTGAGTGACTGTTCCTAATATATCTAAGGCTTGGTCAGTGCTCCTAATAGAAAAGTCATCCTTGGCTGGATCGTTTATATTATGCCGAAATCTAACAGTATTTTCAATTTGGCTTATAGCTGAATCTATATTTTCCTCTTTATCAATTTTGGCGCGAATAAAAGCTAAATGGTTAACGCCTAAAAGAAGTTTTTGAGCTGTTTTAACTGGAACAAAAACTTCCTTGTCTTGATTTTGAAAAGCAACTGATCCTCTTTCTTCCATAACACCAATAACCTTGAAACTAACTTGATTAATCTTAACTCTCTTATCAATAGGATTATCATCGCCAAAAAGATCCTTTTTAACTTCATATCCTAAAACGACTACACGAGACAAACTATCAACTTCCTCCTGTTTAAAAAACCTCCCTAATGCAATAGAAGTCTCTTCAACAATAATATAACCCTCTGAAACTCCCATATAGTCAGCATCTTTTGATTTATTCAAATAGCTGATTGTGCCGCGCCCAGTAATATATGAACAAACTGCCGTCACATGGGGCAGTTTTTCTATAGCTAAGCCATCTTCATATTTCAGAGTAGTTATTTCAATACCAAACATTGCCGCTGGAGGACCAGCTTCGTCAGAAGCGCCTGGTAAAATACCAACTAAATTACTACCCATCGCCCGTACTTGAGCTAAAAGCAAATCTTGCGCGCTGGCACCTACTGACATTATAGAAATTACAGCGGCCACGCCGATAATAATGCCAAGCATTGTTAAAAAAGAACGACTCTTTTTTAACAATAAATTTCTAAAACTTAATTTAATAGTGTTTAATAGATACATAGAAGGTAATTTTTATTGTAAAAACTAGTGCGTTCTAAGAAATCCAAAAAGATGAACAGGTATGGCCTTGAGAGTAATAGAGCTTCAACGACAAGCCGTGCCTTGAGAGCTACATTCTTACGCTCGAAGGGCGGAAGGATGTACTCGTCAAGGCGTGGCTTGGAATGTGCCTTTAAGAAATCTGACCAGGCACGGCCTTTCTCGCACAACCTTGCTACGCAAGGATGTAGCTCTTTAAGGCCGTGCCTGTCCATCTTTCTCAAGGCGCGTCCTCTTCCTGAAACCCTTAGGCATGGTCTGGAATGAATTGCTTACTTCTTTAATCCATTCTTGGCTAAATGTTGATTACCAACCTTTTCATCAGAAACAATTTTTCCATCTCTAAGAACTAAAATACGCCTAGCGCATTCAGCTACATATTTTTCATGAGTAACCATTAAAATAGTATGTCCGTCTTCATTTAAATCCTGTAAAACTTCCATAACTTCCTGTCCGGATTTACTATCTAAATTACCAGTTGGTTCATCAGCTAAAATTAAACGCGGCTGGTTAATTAAGGCGCGAACGATAGCTACGCGCTGCTGCTCTCCTCCAGAAAGTTGATTAGGATTATGATTGATTCTTTCAGACAAACCAACTTTATTTAAAAGATTAAGAGCTTTTTTTTCTACTTCTTTTTTATTTAAATGAGGAGTATAAATAGTGGGAAGCAAAACATTGTTCAAGACAGAAGTTCGAGGTAAAAGATTATATGACTGGAAAATAAAGCCGACTTTTTGATTTCTAATCTCAGCTAATTGATCATCGTCAAAATTACTTGCATCTTGACCATCAAAAACATACTTTCCGCTTGTTAACTTGTCTAAAAATCCGATTATGTGCATTAATGTTGACTTTCCAGAACCAGAAGAACCCATTACAGCCAAAAATTCTCCTTCATTCACTTCAAAAGAAACCCCGCACAAGGCTGGGGTTACTAATCCATCATCAACATAATCTTTTGTAATATTATCTATTTTTATAAGCATAAAAATATTACTAATTTTCAACAATTACTTCATTGCCTTCTTCCAACCCTTCAATAATCTCCACATTTATTTCACCCTCTAATCCTATCTTTATTGTTTTTTCTTTTATTTCTTCATTTTCTAAAACATTAACATATTTTTGTCCATTTTTCTCTTTAATTACATAATAAGGAAGATATAAAACATTTTCTTTTTTATCTGTTTCAATATCTAAATTAACTGTCATGCCAGATTTAATTCTGGCATCTTCTGCGTCAAAAACACAAGTTATTTTATAATAAATAACTCCTGAAACAATTGTTTCCGCCGGATCAATTTTTATAATCTGCCCTCTAAATTTTTCATTAGGCCCCAGGGCATCTAATGTCATCTCTGTTTTATCTCCCAAATTAACTTTTGAAATTTCCGTTTCAGAAACATTTGCCTCTATCTGAAAATTGCCACTGCCTATCATTGAAATAATTGTTGAATTAGCTTGGGCCGTTTCTCCTTCTTCTTTTTCTATGGCGGTAATAATTCCGTTAACTGGAGCTTTTAAAATCATTTTGTTAATCTTTGCCTGAATTTGAAGCAAATTAGCTCTGGCTTGATTTACTTCTGCCTGGGCTAAATTAATATCTTCCTGTCTTGGACCAACTTTTTTTAAGATAAGCTCGTCTTCAGCTTTCTTCAGAGATGACTCTGCCGCGTCTAAATTGGATTGTGCAGTATTAATATTTGTCTGATTTGTTATTTTAACTGAACTAATATTCTGTTCGGCCGTTGTTAAATTTACTAATTCAATGTCAATACTTGCTCTTTCCGTATTGATATTCGTTTCATCAGTAGTAGAAACTGAATTTTCCACACTTGGGTCATCTAAAGCCGCTCTGATATATGCCAGCGCGTTTCTGATACTAATAACAGCTGTTTTCATTTTACTTAAAGCTGAATTAATATTATCGTCAGATGAATTAGCTTCTGCTATATCTAAAGAATTCTTAGCTAAAGATAAATCATTTTTAGCAATATTTTCTTTTTCCTTAACTCCAGTAGCAATCTGACTGCTACCATTAAAATATTCCTCCCTGACTCCGGCAAAAACTATTAAAAGCGCTTGATCAGCTGTTGTATAAGATGTTTTAACAGCATCTAAGGCATCTTCATATGTCGCTTTTAAATTATTGTCAGCATCGCTTTGAACATCAGTTAAAGTTTTTTCTTTATTAGCCAAATTTACTTTAGCGTTATCAACAGCTGATTGATAAACCTGGATATCTTCTGGTCTACTGCCAGCTAATGTTTGAGATAATTTTGCCTGAGCAATATCCAGTCCCGCTTTACTTGCCTGATATTGAGCACTTAATTCTTCTGTCTTAAGCGAAATTAAAACATCTTCAGCTGAAATTTTCTCGCCTATTTTTATATAAATTTTATCAATTTTTCCTTGATTTTCAAATTGCAAATCTATTTGTTTGGCAGGAATAACAGTCCCGGTTATTGAAACATTTTGAACAACTGCGCCTTTTAAGACCTGCTCAAACGTATAAGAAGCATCTTTTTCTGAAAAAGCTTTATAAATAAAATAACCTCCAAGAAGGATAACAAATATGCTGATAATTATGATTATTTTTTTCATATTTAATTTATATAATAAATAAGAATATAAGTCAACGAAATTTTTAAAACGAGTGTTCTGAAATTTTTGAGCGTGTAGGGTGCCCTCTGGGCTAAAGCGCGAAGAAATTTTAGAATACGAGTTTTAATTATTTTATTCTAATTAATCTCGTAAGTAATACTCACTGAAACACTTATTTTATTCTCGCCCGTTTCTATTTGCGGAACTCCTCCGCCTCCGATTCCAACTGCCTCTTTCATAGAATAATTATCATAATAGACAGGCTCTCCATTTTCGTAAAATCCGATAATCCTGACTAAATCAACGCCTAACTGATTAGCCAGTTCTTTTGCTTTTGCTTTTGCTTTATTAATTGCCTCTTCTCTTGCTTGTTTCTTAAATTCGTCTTCATTATCTATTGTAAAGCTTAGATTGCCAACTTGATTAGCTCCTGCATTTGTGGCGCTCTGAATAATCTGGCCTATTTTTTCTAAATCACGAATCTTAACCTGAAGTGATTGTGTTATTTCATAGCCAGCCAAAACTCTAGTGCCAGTTTCCAAATAATTATAGCGCACATAGATATCAAAAGCAGTTGTTTTTAAATCTTTTTCTTCAACTCCTAAATTTTTCATTGAATCAATGATTTCATTCATTTTCGCTGTATTCTCGCTCATTGCTTGCGCAACTGTTTTTTTCTCTGTTTTAACTGAAAAAACGGCTATGCCTAAATCTGGCTTAGTATAGATTTCTCCTGTATCAGAAACAGTAATTGTATTTTTTGTTTCAATTTCTTGTCCAATATATTTTCCTTCTTTTATTTTGTTTTGAATTTCAACAATACTTGAAATAGTCAAAACAGCAAGAAAAAGAATTAAGACGCTCATTAAAATAATAAAAATATTTTTATTTTTTGAATAATGATTTTTTAAAAATTCCATAATAAGATCTCCTTTAAAATTAATTAATTTATTTAATCGCCTTTAAAAATGGCTGAACTATTTTATCAACAAAATCAAGGCAAGTTTCTCTGTCTATATAAAACCACCCTATAAAGCCCAAAATTAGTAACAAAATTAAAATTCCTAAGAAAGAACGACTAATAAAAAGCCGTAAAATTTTGCTTATCCAAAGATTTTTACTACTGCTTTTTATTTTTTTCAAATCTCTTTCCAGCTTAAAATCGTAATATTTATAAAATTCTGTTTTTTCTATTAAAAATTTTCTTAATTTATTCTGGCAGAATTCGCTATCCGTCTTTTGTTCTAAGGCCAATATAAAAGCGGAAAATTTAATTGCTTCTGTTTTATCAAGGTTCTTTAAAATATTTTTCATTTCAGCGACCCACATAAACCATTCTGTCTTATCTTTTTTTAAAGAATTTAAAAGTTCTTTTCTTTTTTCTTTATCAATAAACCCTTTAGAAAGTTTTTCTAATTCTTTTGCTAATTTTTCTTTAGAATTTGCCATAATCATATTATATTATATTTAAAAATTTACGCAAGGTTATATTCTCAAGTATAAAAAATCATGTCATTGACAAATATAATTATAGTTGATATAATAATATCAGTTCTTATAAACAATTAAATAAAACGGGAGAAAAATATGACAACGGAATTAGAAGAAAAACTTGCAAAGAAAGTTTCTGAACTCGAAAATAAACTTGAGCAGATTAGGCAGATGATTAGTATCTGCGCTAATTGTCATCAGATAAAAAATGAACAAGATGAATGGCAGAAGATCGAAAATTTTCTGCGTAATCATTTTGGAATGCGATTCAGCCACGGCATTTGTCCTGACTGCAAGAAAAAGCTTTATCCTCAACTCTGTAATGAAGATTAAAAAAACATTGAAGCAATTATTAACGCTCCAAAAATGAAAACAAAATAGCCAAAATCAACTTTTTTGGCTATTTTTAATAACAAACTAATAGTTAATAAGCCAAATATAAATGAGAAGAATAATCCTAAAAGCGAATTAAACGAAAAATTCATACTGCCAAAATTAAGAATAATGTTCCCTCCTAGAACCATTGGCAAACTCATTAAGAAACTAAGCTTTAAGGCAGAAGCGCTTTCAAATTTTCTTAAAAGCAAAGCAGAGACAGTTAAGCCAGACCTTGATAATCCAGGCAAGACAGCCAATGCCTGAACAAAACCAAGCAGAATACTATCTTTATTCTCTATTTTTTTAACTTCCCTGCTTTTTAATCTCTTTGCTTTGATCTGTAGTCCTCCTGTAATTAATAATAATAGACCTATAATTAATGTTATCATCCTAGCTGACAACTGCAACTGTTCCTCCATGCCGGCAAATATTTTTATTAAAATAAATCCGAAAAATCCACTGATTAAAGAGGAAATAATAAGAAATTTCAAAACTTCTTTAATTTCAGAATGAGCCGATTTAAAATTAAAAAGTGCTTTGATTAAATTCAAAACATCTTTATAAAAATAGATAAGAGCCGCTAAAAATGTGCCTAAATGCAAAAACAATGCATATCTAATGATTGTTTCGAGACCCGCTTCGTTATTAAAGAAATTCTTTTCTATTAAAACTATAATTCCTTCTGAACTTACAGGCAGCCATTCAAAAACTCCTTGAATAGCGCCTAAAATTATTTGCTCAAGCATATAATTTATTTTATCACAATAAAAAAATTATCTCTAGGACCCTAGAGATAATTTAATATTATAAATCAATTGACGGATTAAAAATATTAAAGTAATATTTTTTAAAAGGTTCTTTGTCAAATATTTTTAATTCTCAAGAAAGGAGGGCTGTAATATGAACAGAAAGCAATGTATTGAATTGATTAAAAGAGATGTAAAAAAAGTAATGAAATATGCAACTGCAATTATTGTAATCGCTTCGGATAATAAAAGTTTTGAACTAATCCGCAATCCAAATCCCCGCCTTGGAATTCTAGCTATAATTGGAACAACAAACTTTTTTGACCAAAAATTCAGACCTCGAGAAATATCAGAAATTAATTTTGATCAGGCCATTTTAATGGAAATTGGGCTTGGACCAAGCAGACCTTATCATAAAGCCAAAGGGATAAACAAGAAAAAATATCAACCCTTCATCATGAAAAGAAGAAAATGGTTCTGTTTAACTAAAAAACAATATCAGCTCATTGCTCCTTTTATTTTTTAATTTTATGATAGAAAAATCATTGGAGAAAATAAAAGGATGGGAATCAAAAGGATATTTTACTCTTCCTCTTACAATATCAAAACATTATAAAGGCAAGATAACATCATACGAAACACGTAGGGACTGGCCAAAAGGAACTAGATTTGCAGCATCTTCAAAAGATAATTTCTTTATCAGAGATATTATTACTCTGGCAAAAAATAATTCTCAAATCCAAAGACAAATAAGAGGGTTATATTGTTTTATTGAAATGGAATTAAGATATTTTATAAAAAGAGGAACAAGCCCTAATTCCTTTAAGCAATCTGAAACAGCCTGGCGAATTAAAGAAGAAATAAGAGATATAAATATTCTTTCAAGAGGATACATTTTGAATAAAATATCAAAAGAAAAAAAACAACCTTTTTATAACGATCTGATAAATATCTTTGGAACAAAAGAAATAAAACCTTTAACGAGAAAAAAAATCCCTTCATTTTTTTCAGAAATTGGCGATGTTGAAATAAAAATAATCGTCCGAAAAAAGAGAAAAATAAAGAGAAAAATAAAGAGACATTATATCGTTTTTGAAATATTTCCTCACGATCTTCTCACTTCAGAAGATTTTGAAGAATATGAATCTGATATACCATTTTAAAAGCGTCATAGAAATTAATTCTAATATGACGCTTTTTTTTCTTTTTCTAATAAATTTTCTTTTATTAATTCATTGACCCTGACCCCATAATATTCTTGTTTATGATAAGGATCTAATCCCATCATTGTTAATATAAAATCCTCTAAATCATAGTTAGGAACTTCTTTAAATTCATCTATAATTGCATCTATTCTTTCTTTATCCCCTTCTTTAAATTCAACTTTTGTATTTGCTTTTAAAGGAAATCTGTTTTCTATTTTTTTTCCACCCACAAGATCATTAAAGCAATGCATAACATCATTGCTAAAAACACCCTGACTATGCATAAAAAAAACATTGCCAAGTAATCCCTTTTCAACAAGTTTTCGTTTAACAGGGTTATAATGCTCTACAAGAAACATCATTTTCATTAATTTTGGAGCGCCGCCTATTGAATAGCCCATTTCATTTATTAAATATAATATTGTTTTTTTTGTTCTATCTATATTCATATATACTTACTAATAATTTTCGCACTGCACTTGATAATATGCTTGTGGATGATCACAAGAAGGACATTTTTCAGGCGCTTCTAGTCCAAAATGGATATAACCGCACTCGCGACAAACCCAACTAGTTTCTTGGCTTTTTTTGAATACTGCGCCAGCTTCTACTTGCGCCAATAATTTTTTATATCTTTCTTCATGATGTTCTTCTGCTTTGGCAATTGAACGTAATCTCCTGGCAATATCTGGCAATCCTTCTTCTTCTGCAACTTTAGCAAATTCAGGATACATTTTTGTATGTTCATAATTTTCACCGTTAATTGCCGCTTTTAAATTTTCAATTGTCTTACCATAAACTGTTGGCATTCCGGCTTCAACTTTTATTTCATTTTTTTCAACTAAAATCTGATCCGCCTCTGGCAGAAGTTCCTGAATATGTTCAAATAATCTTTTTGCATGGGTTTTCTCTTGTTCTGCTGTTTCTATAAAAATAGCAGTGATTTGTTCATATCCTTCTTTTTTTGCAATTTTAGAATAAAAATCATAGCGATTTCTAGCTTGCGATTCTCCAATAAATGATTTTGTTAAATTTTGTATTGTTTTTTTCATATATTTATAAATTAATTATTAATATTAATTATTCCTTTTCTGATTAAATTTTACCATATTTTTAAAATACGACCAATGCCTATAGAAAAGGGCTTCACAGCATTATGCCATAAAGCCCTCTACATTAGTCAATTATCCCTAATCCCTCTAAGGGCAAAGCGCCAAACTCTTGTAAAACTTGGTTGAAATCCTTACAAGGATTGCACTTTGGATAAACTCTTAAAAACTCGGCTGTTAAATTATGAAGTTCTCCTTTATAGCCAAATTCTTTCATTTGTTCAAAAAACTTTTTTGTTGCCTTAACCCCAGGGCTTTCTTGACTATTTCTTTTAGGCGGATCATTATCAAAGCCAGCCCAAACATGTTTTTTGTTAGATTTGGCAACTTGGAAAAAAATATAGTCGTTCTCCGTACCTATTAAAGCAATAGCACACTTAACTCCCATTTGATACAAAGACAATAAATCAATAGAGCCCTCAACAACAGCAAGATGTTCTGACTGCGATCTTATAGCAGTCATGTTGTAAGCGCCATGTCCAATTCCAGTAAAAGAGTTTTTTAATTTCCGATGTGTCATTTTTCGATCTGATGTCCAAGTGGCTCTCCCATAAATACTAGTTATTGCCCCATCTGGTAAGGTTAAAGGAAATGTTACTCTCCGATCCAATATCAATTTAGGTAGGCCAGGCTTACCATATGATGTTTCTCTGACTAAATCCTGCTGCCGCATGCCAAAATCATAAAAAACAGAACATAAATCTGATTTTGGAGAAACATTAGAGGCAAATGTCAAGAAACCATAATAAATCAGTTGCTGATAAGTAATTCCTCTATCCAGCAATCCTCTGATCAAATTATCACTGCCATAGCCCGCTCCAAACTGATAAGCCAACGACAAATCAATTCGCCGTTCCTTCTCTAAATAAGACTGTCCATCAGGATTTCTTCTTAATTCCTGCTGCAGGATTTCTTGGACCATATTCATAACTCTAAGATGATCCTTTGGAAGAATTGGATCCTCAAGCTTATCCGCGCTTATTTTACGACCAACAAGAAACTTAATCTTGCCCGTTAAATCTTTTGGCACAGATCCAGACAAAATCTTGCCTTTTAATCCGCACCCCAACCCAAAACAATGGAATAATCCCAACTGAACATTTATGTTCATTGAAGGGTCTGCTTCTTTATGGTTTGGGTCCAGACACTTAATAAAGCCGCCAGTGCTAGAATTAAAATGCTTTACTTTGAGACGACTATTCTTAATTGCTTCAAGTAATTGGTCATAATGCAAACGATAAAGAGTTTTACCTTCTTTGGTAATAACTTGCTCAATAATTTTATCATCATCAATAAATTGCCTTGAGTTGTTAATCGCCTGGACAAGCACTGAATTATTGTTTTGAATATCAGAAAAAAAACTTGTTTGCGAATTTTGCCATACATTTTGTCTGTAACGTTTAGATCTCCCAGTTAATCTAATAACGGAATTGACTAATTCCATCATTAGAAGCTCTCGATAAGCAAAAGCTTTTGTGTCTACCCAAGGGCCAGCAATCATTTTATGAAATAATTCTTCTATCTCATCTCTTTGAATCGCTATTCGATGAATAAGTGGTGATGTTGTAGGCATAATATATACAATTTGCCCTTCCTTAAAAAAGAAATAATTGTCAAAATATTCTTTTGAGCCAAGACCCATCATTTCGCAAACACCATAATTAGCTAACAATAAATACCTCATCACTTGCCAGCGGTGCTTATTAATAGGACTTTTTTTCACTTTTTCCGATTCTATAATGCCCTTACCTATATCTGCATCTCCTATGGCAAATTTTAGTTCCCAAATTCTAGTTCGAAATTGCGGACCGAAAATTTGGAACAAGTTTTTAATTAACTGAGGCACAGATTTAAACCGCTGTTTTGATATGGTTTCCAAGAGAATCAGTTGACTTTGACTAATCCAACTACTTTCGGTAAAAATTTCAAGCCCGTCTATTATTCCACCACCAATCAGAGCAGTAGAATTAAAAACATTAATTTCTTTAAAAAAGGCTCGCGGCGTTCTTTGATAAAATCGATCTAACGCTCCGATCCAACTCATTAAAGTTAATAGATAGTAGTGCAAAGATTGGTATCCATATTTTTTTACATGAGGAGACAACGCATTTATATATGGACCATATAACGCATAAAACATCTCCTCTAAAGTATTAATACTGCTCTTTAAAAACCCTAATCTATTATCTTTATCCCTTATTTCAGCAGACAAAACGGCCCAAAACTGTCTTAAGGTGTTTAAATATTCTCCTTCAAGATCTCCTTTATCCTTAGATATTCTACGCGCCCAAACTAAGGATTCTCTAATATCAAACATCTCTATTTGTTCGGGCTCCAAGCTGAACAATGAATAGTTTTTGGACGCATTGCTAAGTAGAACGTTGTTGATAAATGTTAAATCTGGCACTTGGTTCTTAAGAATATCTCCCACGACCTGATGACTGACCGTTCCAAATGGGAAATGTAAAGTACTCATCAAATTATCGTCAGGATTTCTGTTTCGATCTATTAAACTCCCAAATTCCATTTCTAGCTGACGCAGAAGATTGATGGTTCGTGACTTTTTCTTGAAATCGCCACAGCCAATTTTTACATTATCGCTTATTTCGTTAGATAATTTTTTGATTAAATCAATCAAAACTTCGCAGGCCTCAACATCATTTTCTGCTTTGCCCTGTTTTTGAAGCAAAACAATCAAATATTGGACTATACTATTTCTCTCATTGCCGTTCATTTCTTTCAATAGCTCTTGCGCCTCGGAAGAGAGGCCTTTAAGTTGATTTGAACTGAAACCCATATTTGCCAAATTGCCCAATTCTAACTGCTCCATGGCCTCTTCTCCTTTCTTTCAGATTTTTTATATAAATGTTAAAGAGCGTCAGTTAATAATATTATAGGAGATTACAAAAAGCAAGCGGGCGTATCTTAACGACACACCCGCTGTTACCTCCTTATTACGATTGTTTTACCTGCGCCCATTTGCTAGCCAATCCATCTCTTCGATGTAGGCGCACATACTGATCTGTTTTCTCAGACCGAAGACTGCCCCGAAGAATTCTTTGGGCTTCGGATAACTCGGGGAATACTTTATTGTCAATATCTAAGCCCAGGAAAACGTACAATTTCGGGCCTATCTTGAACTGTGTTTTCTCGAGCAGAATTTCTTGCAAAAGATCAAACAACGCTTGCGTTGATTGATTCATCTCTCTAGATGGCCTAATTCGTTCAAAAAACTTATTTATCCACTCTCTGGCCTCAAGAGCCATATCGGCTTCAATTCTTGACACAGCATTAACCATTGCTCGAACTCGCCTCGTCTTATCCGAATGAGTGAATGTTTTTTGTGATCGTAGTTGACCATCCAACCCAATCAAAAACGGAGATACGTGTTTGAATAAATAATCGTCTTTTGCATCTCGTGCCATAACCACAGCATCATTCAGAAAAAAAACCTGTTCGACTATTTCATTATCTCTTCTTTGATAAGCCCGTGCTTGTTCCACTAGAGTGGCTAGCGCAATTTCCAGTCTACTTTTTTCTGCTTGAGCTTTGATTATCGCTTCTCGCACTTCATCTCGTTTTATACCTAATTCAGGAGATTGCTCATGAAATTCTTTAATTATCTCCCTTTTCCTGGCCGCTTTTTGACTCGTCAATTGTCTTTCAGTTTTCATGCTCGCCAAGTAGTCCACCGCTTTGTTATAGACAGCATACATTTTCCTCCACTTAGCCCTGATACCTTTTTCTTCACGCATAAACTTTTTGATTTCAGTATCGCACTTACTTATTAGCTTTTTTAAACCTGATATTGTCTCGTTCATCATAAACCTCCTTTATTTTAATTTTTCTGCATTATTGCAATAATTCTTCTGCTTTCTTTATAACTTACTGGATCTAAAGCCGTTGCTAATGATTTAGCGAGAACAATTTTTCCTAAATACCAATTGGTCTGATTAAACAAATCTAAAAGATTATTAATGTCCCATAATTGAATATCAAGGCGAAATTCATTTTTTCTTTGATATCCCCGATGGTCAATTGTGGTCATAGATAATCGCGAGGCATCATAACGGATATACCTATAGATGGAACCCTCTCCTAGATGCGTCTCTTTATCTAGAAGCGCAACATTTTCAACCCATTCTTTATTCATAATATCCAGGACTAGAAATCCACCTGGTCTCACAAGATAATGACAGGATTCCAAGATTTTTTCATTTTTTTGATCATCATAATAACCAAAACTAGAAAAAAGGCATATAACTCCATTATAGATCTCTTTATCTATGGGGAAATATTTTTTTAAATCCCGCATATCACAGACTTGGAATGATACTGTTTTTAGACCTTGCCGTTTTGCCTTATTCTTGGCTATGTTTATAAATGAACGCGAAATGTCTAAACCTAATACATGCACTCCACGTTTAGCCAGAATACAGCTATGTCTGCCTAGCCCGCACCCAAGATCAATAAGACGCAGACCTGGAAGTTTATATCCTAATTCCAACAACAATGTTTCCAATGAATTAACTTCTTGTTTAGCAACTTGTTCCCTCGCTTGCAGATGATGGACATAAAGCTCCGGATCATCTACAAATAACGCATCTGTCCAATGATCAGTCATTATCCTTACCTCCATATATTTATATTCATTTGTTAAAAGACATAAAAAAAGCATACCCCAAAAGTATGCCCGTTGTCAAACTCTAACGCAGAATAGCTTTTTTTATTTTTATACCAATCCTCTTGTTTTTTTAACCTTTTCTATTTGAGTTAAATATTCTTTTCTTAATCTAATATTTTTCGGAGTAATTTCTAGAAATTCATCATCTTTCATAATTTCCAGACCCCTTTCTAGCGTTATTTCCATTGGAGAAGTT
>Ga0268278_1000437_pt1 | contig 29215 bp, 22 predicted proteins | sample saktaG_3_FD_190135 | JGI IMG/M metagenome (GOLD analysis project Ga0268278, IMG submission 190135) | Saline water microbial communities from Sakinaw Lake, British Columbia, Canada - sak_2010_1_5_55m | ecosystem: Environmental > Aquatic > Non-marine Saline and Alkaline > Saline ...
AGTGGAAACTAAAAGTTCTTCTTCTGCTCTCAAAATTCCCTGAAATTTTTGGCTTTCAGCTGCTTTTTTGAAAGCATTATTTACTTTTTCCACCGAAGTTATTTTTTCCACCTCAACCACTAAATCTAAAATTGAAACTGTCGGAGTGGGAACCCTTATAGCAATTCCGTCCAATTTCCCATCAAGCTCTGGCATAATTTTTCCTATTGCTTTGGCGGCTCCAGTGGTGGTGGGAATAATATTTAGAGCAGCAGCCCTGGTTCTCCTTAAGTCCTTATGGGGCAAGTCCAAGATTCGCTGATCATTAGTATAACTATGGATAGTGGTCATAAAACCATTAATAATTTTAAAATTATCATTTAAAACCTTTGATATTGGAGCTAAGCAATTAGTAGTGCAAGAACCCATATCCATAATTTTATCTTTTTTAGGGTCAAATTTTTCTTCATTAACGCCCAAAACAAAACCCGGAATTTCCGGGTCTTTTCCGGGAGCTGAAATTATAACTTTTTTGGCGCCTGCTTTAATATGTTTCTTTGCTCCTGCCAAATTAGTAAAACGACCGGTACATTCCAGAACCACATCAACTTCTAATTCTTTCCAAGGCAATTTCTCGGGATCCATTTCGGTAAAAACAGGAAATTCTTTCCCATCTACCAAAATACTTTTTTCAGTAAAACTAACTGATTTCCCATATTTTCTGTAAACCGAATCATATTTCAAAAGATGAGCCAATGTTTTATTATCTGTTAAATCATTAACAGCAACGACTTCCAAATTAGGATGATTGTCCAATATCCTTCGAAAAGTTGGACGTCCTATGCGTCCAAAACCATTGATTGCAATTTTAACAGACATAAAGTTAAAAATTATTAATCTTTAATATTTAACAATTCACAAATTTTCTCTTTGTCAAATCCAACGATAATCTGACCATCAATATCAATAACCGGCACTCCCATTTGACCTGATTTTTTCACCATTTCATCTAAAGCAACTTTATCTTCTGAAGGATCAATATCTTCAAATTCAATATTATGTTCTTTTAAAAACTCTTTTAAGGTAGTGCAATATGGACACATTTGAGTTGAGAATACTCTTACTTTTGGCATACTTCGGCAGGTTGATTATTGGTTAATTCACAAATTAAAGCAGTTAAATTTTCTGTTTCTTTCTCTTCCCCCGTTCCTTCTCCTGAACCAACTCTATAATACTTGCATCCTAAAACTAAAGTTGGTACACCGCCAGTACTATATTTCTGGAAAACATCCATATCAGCATCTGAATTCATATTATTATGAAATGATACATAGCCATCAAATTCCCCGGCTGTTTCTTCAATAATTGGATGCTCCCAACTACAATGAGGACATCCATCAGAACCAAAAAAATAAATAATTGGTTTATCGTCTTCCATACAAATCTCGTCACTGCTTACTGAAAAATTCCCAATTGTCTGACCTGTTTCTTCTGCTAGTGACTTAAATTCTGCTAAATTAATCGCCTGTGGAAAAATAAAGTTTCCATCTCCTGTTATCCACCATTCTGCCTCTTCTTCTCCAACCTCAAACTTAACCTTATACAACCCACTCTCTTCCAACGTCTCTATCAAAGAAATATCGGCTTGTCCTTGTAAAATATTATCATTTATAAAACCTACTATCTTATCCCCTGCCTCTTGAACAGATAATATTGAATCCTCGGTTAATACACCTTCTGGACATTTTGCGCATTCCGGATATTTTACATAGTTGGTATAAACAATTACTCCGGCGATCAAAACACCGACTATAATAATTACGATTGGTATTGTTTTGTTCATAATATTATTATTTTGTTTATAAGTTTATAATATTAAAGTTTACCATGTTAAAAATTATAAATCAAGAGGAAAACCCAAATTAAATAGATCTCTAATAGGGTTCACTAAAAAATTTATTTTTTGGCAAACCCGACCGATTGAACTCGTATTTCAACAAAGCCCCATAATCAATCTCAACATTAATAATGTCTTTATCAGATATTTTTTCAAGATATTTTATTAAAGCTCTTAAAGAATTATGACTGGCAACTACTAAAACATTCTTGCCAGCTTTTAGGTCTTTTAGTATATATTTTTTATAGAAAGGAAGAACTCTTTTGCAAACATCTTTCAAGTTTTCTCCACCGCCGGGCGGAGAAATATTATAACTTCTTCGCCAAAGACGAACTTTTTCTTCTCCGTATTTAGCTATAGTTTCTTTTTTATCTAAACCTTCAAGTTTTCCGTAATAGCGTTCGTTTAAATTTTCTGTAACATATACCGGCATAAGATTTCTTGGGCCCTCAAAATAATCGCCCCATTTCTGAGTTTTTCCTCCGTCACGAGAAATAAAAATCGGATACTTTTGCTTACCAGCTTCTAAAATACGCGCTACTGTATCAATATTTCGAAAAAGAGGCGAAGTAAAAATTTCATCTATCCGAATCTGAAAAACTTCCTTAGCTTTTTTAAGAGCATCTTTTTTCCCATCTTGACTGATTGGTACATCCGTCCAACCGGAAAAACGATTCTCCAAATTCCATTGGGATTTAAAATGTCTTAATAAAAATAATTTAGCCATATTTATTAAATTTAACAACTGTTAAATTGTTAAATTATTAAGTTGATTCTCTATTTTTAATAAACGGTTATACTTTACTAATCGTTCATGTTTGGTTGGACCGCCGGATTTGATGAAACCAGCTCCAACCCCAACTGCTAAGTCAGCGATGAAATCGTCTAATGTTTCTCCTGACCTATGAGAAACTATAACTTTCCATTTATACGATTTAACTAATCTAACAGCTTCTAAGGTTTCTGTTACAGTGCCAATTTGATTAGGTTTAATAATGGCTCCGTTGCAAGCTTTTTTATTTTTAGCTTGTTTAATCTTCTTAATATTGGTTACTAATAAATCATCGCCTATAATATTGATTTTTTCGCCCAACTCTTTTGTTATTTCAGAAAATCCTTTAACGTCCTTTTCAAAAAAAGGGTCCTCAATAAATATTATAGGATATTTTTTAACTATATCTTTATAGAACTCCAGCAAAGCATCTCTATTAAAACCCTTATCATCTATTCTATACTTTCCTTTTGAATAAAACTGGGAAGCAGCGCAATCCAAGCCAATTTCTACATTATATCCACTGATTGCTTTTATTATAAAATCCAAAGATTCTATATCATTAAAAATAGGCGGAGAAAAACCGCCTTCGTCCCCCATCACAACACCTTTCCTGCCAAAATTTTTCTTTAATATCACTTTTAATTTTTTAAAAACTGTTTTCCCAACTTTCAGATTCTTGGCAAATGATTTCTCTTGAGGGATAATCATAAACTCTTGAATCTCTAAATTATTATTAGCATGAGCTCCGCCATTTATAATATTAAAACAAGGCCTTGGCAACCTAATGTCGCGAGAACGGTTCTCGTGACATTGATTGATATGCTTATATAAAGAAATACCTTTTGCGGCGGCGGCGGCCCGGCAAACAGCAATAGAAACCGGAAGAATTGCATTAGCGCCTAATTTTGATTTATTCTTAGTCCCATCTAAATCAATTATTATCTTATCTATTCTTTCTTGGTCAAGCTCATTTTCTTTTAATAGTTTAGGGCCAATAATATTATTAATATTATCTATTGCTTTCTTAACATCTAAAGCAATAGCTTCATTTTTTCCGGTTGAAGCGCCGGAAGGAACCGATGCCCTGAAAACACCTTTATTAGTTCTTAATTCAACCTCAACAGTTGGCTTTCCCCTGGAATCCAAAATTTCCTTTGCTTTTATCTTATTTATTCTGGACATAATTATAGGCAGCCAAGGCGGCTTTGGCACCTTCGCCGGCTGCTGTAACAATCTGCTTAAAGGGTCCAACATTTAAATCTCCTGCCGCAAACAGCCCCGGGGTTTTTGTCTGACAAGTTTCAAACTCAATTTTTATTTCATCCTTCTCATTAAAATCAACTAAATTTTTGACAAACGAAGTTGCCGGCTGACTACCAATTTCAACAAAAACCCCTTCTACTTTTAGAGTTTTTATTTTTTTTGTTTTCAAATCCTCATAAGTTACTGAATTTACAAAATCTTTACCTCTAATTTCTTTTAAAGCCGCGCCTGTTATTATTTCTGCTTTGCTGGTTTTCTTTACTATTTCTTGGTTGATTTCATCTGCCCCTATTTTGGAAGCGTATTCTAAAATATATATTTTTTTTACAATCTTAGCCAAAAATATAGCAGTTTCAAAACCAGCATTTCCACCACCAACAACTGCTACAACTTTATTTCTAAATATTGGGCCATCGCAAACGCTACAATAACTAACTCCTTTTCCTATAAATTCTTTTTCGCCCGGAACTTCCAAAGGACGAGGGTCAGCTCCAGAAGCCAGAATTATCGCTTTTGCCTGAAATCCTTTTTTGCTTTTAGTGGAAACCAAAAAATCTTTATTCCTCTTTTTAACTTTTCTTACCTCGCCCATCTCAATATTAATTTTCTGTTTTTTTAAATGCTCCTCCATTTTCTGAACTAATTCAAGTCCAGAAATTGATTTAAACCCGGGATAATTCTCAACACCAACAGCTTTCTTAGCTATTTGACCTCCGAAGCTCTTGGTAATTAAAAGAGTTTTTAAACCCAAACGACCAGCATAAATACCAGCTGTCATCCCGGCCGGCCCCCCGCCAATAATTATTAAATCATACTTCATATTATTTTAATTTAAGATTATATGTTAATACATTAGCGAATCAAGGTTATGCCGAGCGTTAGCGAGGCATGTTCTTATTTTAAGACTATATGTTTTTTATACATTAGCGAATCAAGGTTATGCCGAGCGTTAGCGAGGCATGTTCTTATTTTACAATATTTCTTGAAAAACAAAAAGCCCCGTCTTGGCGGGGCTTCTCAAAAGTTTTTACAAAATAACTACCCGGCGAGCCAGCCGCCGTCAATTACCACAGTGGAACCAGTCATATAAGAAGATTCGTCTGATGCCAGAAACAAAACTAAATTAGAAACTTCTTGAGCATCTGCCATGCGATGCATTGGAATCCTGGCTAAAATTCCTTTTTCCTGTTGAGGATCTTTCTTGATTGGGTCAATCATTGGGGTCTCAATCATTCCAGGCGCAATAACATTAACCCTAATATTAAGGGACGCCAATTCTACGGCCATGGCCTCTGTCATTCCAACAATCCCTCCTTTGGAAGCACAGTAATGAGCAATATTTGGAAAACCAATTCCCTGCTGACCCATAGCTACTGATGCAATATTAACAATTACTCCCCTTTTTTGCTTTGCCATTTCTTTTGCTGCTGCTTGAGCGCAAAGAAAATATCCTTTAAGATTAATATTAATCGTCCTATCCCATTCCTCTTCAGTTAGGTCCAGAAATGGTTTAAATTGACAAATTCCAGCATTATTTACCAAAATATCCAACCTGCCCCATTTTTTTACTGTCTTTTTGACCATCTCCTCAACTTCTTTCTTTTCAGCAACATCACACTTTAGAGCTAAGCCCTCTCCTCCATCTTTTTCAATTTCTTTTACTACTTTTTCACAATCCTCTAAAGAAATATCAGAAGCAACCACTTTTGCTCCTGCCTTAGCCAAGGTTAAAGCATGAGTTCTGCCCATACCTCTTCTGGCTCCGGTAACAATTGCTACTTTGTCTTTTAAATTAAACATTTTTAATTAAGTTAATTAAGTTTTTATTTTAGAAAGCGACCTTTAATAATTTTAGGAATAGCCTCAATTAAATCAGTAGCCATTGTTGATTCTCCTAATTTTTTGCAAGCTATTTCACCTGCTAAATCATTAATTAAAATCCCGGCCTGGGCTGCCTCAAAAGGACTCACCCCTCTTGCTAACAAAGCCCCGCAAACACCAGCTAAAGTATCTCCCATACCACCAACGGTCATATAAGGAGAACCAGCTTTGGCAATAGCAACTTCCTTGCCATTAGAAATAATATCTATTTTTCCTTTTAATAAAATTGTTGTCTTAAGCCGGCCAGCTTCTTCCTGAACTATTCTTATTTTCTCCTCGTCAGAAAGTTCAGCCACCTCTTTTCCTGTCAAAACGAAAAATTCGCGAGCATGGGGAGTAATCAAAGACGGCCGGTCGGATATTATTTCTGGTTTTTTCCCTAAAGCATGGATTCCATCAGCATCAACAACGACCGGCACAGAAACCTGAGACAAGTATTCCAAAACTGCTTCTTGGGTTTCTTGCGACCTTCCTATTCCTCCGCCAATCACCACAGCTGCTTTCCCTCTAGCGGCAGCTTCAGCGCCTTTCGTCATTGAAATTAAAGTTGTCAGATGCTCTTTATTTAAACGCAGCCCTTCCAAAGGATAAGCTGCTAAATTAGGGCTAAAAGAAGCAATTATATCAGCCGCTCTTTTTGGAGCAATAATTCTAACCATATCTACTCCTGTTTTAAAAGCGGCCAGAGCTGAAAGAGCCGGGGAGCCACTGTAAAATTCCGAACCGCCGATAACCAATAGCAGGCCATAGTCGTATTTTCTGGCGTCCTCAGGTCTCTTTTTATAAATATTTTTTAAAATAGATTTGGTAACTTCAATCATATTATTTTTAATTCTCTCAGATATTTTTTCAGTTCCTGCCCATAGCGAGGGTGCTTTAAAGAGAAATAGAAGTGTGATTTTAGCCATCTAAGTTTATCCCCGCATTCAAGCCAGTTCCCTTCAAGTTCATATCCATAAATCACTTTCCCATCCTTCAGCATCTCATTATTAATAACCTCGGCTAAAATTATTTCTCCTTTCTTATTTGGCTTAGCTTTCTTTAGATAATCAAATACCTCGGGGGTTAAAATATATCTTCCTATAATTGCTAAATCAGAAGGAGCTTCTTTTAAGGAGGGCTTTTCTATAATTTTTTTAATTTTATAAAGACGATTAGCAATTTTTTCAACACCAACTACCCCGTAAGCAGGAATTTTTTCTTTGGGAAGACGATAAAGAGCAACAACCGGCTTTTGACATGTCTTGAAGGTCTTAGCTAATTGCAAAATTCCTGGAGTTTTTGAATCAATAACATCATCTCCAAACATACAAGCAACAGGTTCTTCCCCTACAAGTTTTGCTGCCTGTAAAAGCGCGTGACCATCCCCTAAGGGTTTCTTCTGTAAAACATAAGAAAAAGAAATGTCTTTAAAAAGTTCGTCTAAGTTTTTCATCTCCGCCAAAATATTTTCTTTTTTTCTCTCTTTTAAAATTTTTTCTATTTTAGGAGAAGGTTTTAGATAATCTAAAACCTTTTTGTTCCCAGGGCTTAAAACAAAAATTATCTCTTGAATGCCTGAGTTCTTTGCTTCTTCGACAACATATTGAATGATCGGCACATCTACCAATGGCCAAAGCTCTTTTGACACCACCTTTGATAAAGGCAGAAATCTTGTAGCTAAACCAGCTAAAGGAATAATAGCTTTTTTTATTTCCATACTAATTATTTGCCCTTCGTCTTAAAATAGCTGGGGTTTCCCAACTCTTTTCCTTTTCTAATAATTCTTTTTCTTCTTGCTCAATAACCTTTTTTAATTGAAGAGCATTTCGTCTAACTTTCTCGCCTGCCATCGGCTTCGTCTCGAGTAAATAGCGAACAGGTTCTTTAGTTTTTTTCTTTTCCTTTTTGGGTTGAATTTTAGTTTTGGGAATTACTTTTTTGGGTCTAATCTTTGTCCCTGTTTTAGTTCGCGCCACTTTTGAAGTAGTTTTTTTGATCAAAGTTTTTTTCCGAGAAACAGCGTGAGACATCTTTTTTTCCCGCAGCTTCTTTTCAGAACTTATAATTTTTGTTTTTCCACTACGCGGCCGGGTCGCGTAGTTTTTTGACTCCGCTGCACGGTCGGCTTCGGGTTTTTCTTTTTTGGGCCTTCTTTTTTTACTCTTTACCCCGTTAGAGATAGGTTGTTTCTTTGGTTTATCCCTGTCCTCGGAATCTCTAACGGGGTTTACTCTCTTAGGAAGAACGGGGCGAGGATTAGCCCTCTGGCCGGATTTTAACGAAAAACCTTTTATTCCACAACCTGTAGCTAACAAAGTTATTTTAATTTTCTCTTGATATTTTTGATCTTGATTAATACCGAAAATAATTTTTGCATTTTTATTTATGGAATCAGAAATTATCTTTGACAGCTGAGAAACTTCTGAAAGTTGAAGCATCTTCCCTCCTATTATATTATATAAAATCCTCCTGGCTCCTTTGATAGTATAAGAATAGAGAGGGCTGGAAGTTACTTTTTTAACCACATTTTCTTTGTCGGGATCTTCAATTTCTATTGTGTTTAAATAAGTCAAACGACCGCGACCACTAAGAATTGTTTTCAAATCAGCAAAATCAATATTAATGAGACCAGGCAAGTAAATCATCCCAATTAATCCCTCTAAATTCTCGGCCAATCTTTCATTAATAGCGGAAAGAGCATCTTTTAAGGGCGTATCTTTATCAATTATTTGAAAAATTCTTTCATTAGGAATAATTGAATAAGCATTAAGGTTAGGCCTTATCTTCTCAAGAGATTCTTTGGCAATCTCCATCTTCTTCTCTCCCTCAAACTCAAAAGGTAAAGTAAAAATACCATAAGTAAGGCAATCTGAATTCTTTGAAATTTTAGCGAAAACAGGAGTAGCGCCTGAGCCAGCTCCTCCTCCCAAACAAGAAACCATAATACAAAGATCTTGCCCTTCAAAAAGCTTTTTTATTTTCTCTTTCTCATTTTGGGCAGCCAGTTCTCCCAACTCGGCATTCATCCCGGTACCCAATCCTTTGGTTAAACTCTGACCGAACTGAAATCGCCTCACTTGTCTTACTGCCCTAAGAGCTCTAATGTCAGTATTAGCTACCACAAAATCTGCCTTCTTTATTCTGGAAACAATCTCTGAAACAATTGAACCGCCTCCTCCCCCAATCCCGATTACCCTGATTTTGGTTTTGTGAATGGTATTATCGGAAACAGGGCTTTTTTTAGCAGGTTTTGAAAGTTTCTTTTTAATTTTCTTGCCCGCCAAAATTTTCTTTGAAAGTTTAGGCAGCTGAATTTTTTTTCGCCTTTTCTTAACCATATGTTTTTTCTCACCCGTTAAATTATATAAACCGTTCTTTTTATTTTAGCTAATCCTTTTCCGAAAAGCAATAGCTTTATTACAAAAAACAATCTTTATTTAAAAACTATTAGGGAGCAGGATACGAACCAGAATCAATTTAGCGGAGCGAATTTTATTCAGATTCGAGGCAGGAGGAGTGAAGTGTATCCCCTGGATACATAAGCGACGAGTAACGAAGAAGCTGGATAAAATTCGCCCGCCCGAAGGGAAGCGAAATAATAAGCCAATTTCTTCGTCACTCCTCCTCAAAGTGTTAGGTTTTCTAACACTCCTTCGTCGTCCTTCCTCGAACTTAACCCATTCTTTCGCTTCTAAATTGATTCTGGTTCGTATCCTGCTCCCCTTAATATATTTAGAATTTTTTTAAGAAATCTATTATTTTTTTAGCTTGAGTTTTAGAAATATTTATGTGGGTTGGGAGATTTAAAGTAACTTCGGCTAATTTTTCTGCTTTAGGGCAACTGCCTATTTTATACTTTACCTTATTTAATTTTGTATCGGCAGGAGCAATTGGAGTTGTGTACCAATCCCCTATTAAAATGTTTCTCTGCCAGGCCTTTTTAATTATTTTATGAGCTGCCGGATGTTTTATGGTAAAACGCAAAAAACTATGTTTTCTTCCTCCAAAATCCAAGGATTTTGAAGACAAGGTCTCCAGCACTTCAAAAGAACTAATTTTTAATTCATTATAATAAAAGGCGGTCAGCTTCCGACGATGATTGTGAAATTTCTCTAATTTTTTAAATTGATTTAAGGCAAGCAAAGCTAAAGCATTGGGCATTCTTTTTGGAAAATAAGAAGGTTTTTGTCCTTTTTTTTCTTTCCAATTGACAGCTTTTGATAAAATACGAAACCACTGGCATAAAATTAAAATAATCTTTCCCAATAAAATTCTGTAAGTCGGTAAAATCAAAAAATTCATTAAAATCGGGTGTAATAACTGCTGGAAAACCCAAAAACGGGAAGGATAATCAGTTCCATTTTGAAATTCTTTAATTCCTTTGGCTAAATTATCATCATTAGTTGCTACCATACCGCCATAAACAGAAGAAATTACCTTGTCCCGGGAAAAGCTGAAAAAGGCAGCTCTGCCAAAAGTTCCAACTTTTTGATTACAATATTCAGCCCCTAAAGAATGAGCGCAATCTTCAATTAAAATTAAATTATTTTGTTTTGCGATCTCTAAAATCTTAACCATTTCAGCTGGCAGACCAAAAGTATGCTGAACTATGATTACTTCGCTCTTTGAGGTAATCTTTTTCTTTAAATCTTCTATATCAATATTGAAATTATCTTCATCGCAATCAACATAAACTGGTTCTAAACCAGTCCATAGAACCGGATTTACGGCAGCGTTACAAGTAAATGCCTGAAGTAAAACTTCGCTTCCCGGTTCCAAGTCAAGGGCTTTCAAAATAGCCATCAAGGCAGTTCTCCCACTATTAAAACCAAAAACATATTTTATTCCCAAATACTGTTTAAATTGATTTTCCAATTCATATGCCGCTTTGCCCTTTTTCCATTTCCACGGACAAAAAACCAATTTCAAAACCAACCAAATATCATCTTTTTCGGTATTCGGCGATAAAGATATTGTTATTGGTTGACAAAATTTTAATATCATATTAAAATAAACAAGTAGGGTTAAAATTAGCTCATTTTAAAATTTACAAGGAAAGGAATTATAAAAATGATTAAAATTTTTTATAGTAAAAAAGAGAGAAAGTTTTGGTTGGAGCTTCTTATTTTAACGGTTGGGATAATATTATTTTTTATCCTAATTCATTATATTTGATAATCCAATCTCCAATAATCTCTTAAAGGTGCCCTTTTAAAAAACTGGCACTTTTTTTATGTATACGAATGTGCAACTCAACTTAATGACTCAATGACTTCATTTGGTACCCTGCCCTCTAAAAGAATTACATCCCCATCTTTGCAAAATTCATTTAATTTAACAACAATATTTTTTGGATTCTCAATTAACAAGATATTTTTATTTTCTCCCTTTATCTCTTTGAAATAATCTTTAGTTGTAATTATTGCCAGATTGCAAACTTCACCAATTTTTCTGCAAATTCTTTTATGGACTTGTTTTGATGCTTTTCCTAATTCAATTAAACAGGGCATAACAATTACTTTTTTGCCAGGATAAATTTTTAAATAATTTAAATCAGCGATTACGCCGGCTGTATTTGCAGAATAAGAAGCGTCAAGAACGGTCAACCCCGTTAGAGCCAGGTCGCCGGAGGGCGACCGTACGAGCCTCTTACGAGGCTCTGGCTCTAACGGGGTTAATCCATTTTTTCTCAAAAACTTTATTCCTCCCTGCTCCGGTTTAATTTTTAAGCATGCCTTTGAAATCTCTTCTAAGCTCATTCCTAATTTTTTAGCACAGGAAACAGCCAGTAAAATGTTCTGAATATTATGTTTGCCGAGCAAATTTACTTTAAAATCAACTGATTCAATTCTAAATAAAAGATACTCTTTTTCAACCCTAATATCCTCTGCCCGTATATCTAATTTATCTTTTATTATAACTACTCCGTTTTTTGGCAAATTTTCAATCAATTCATATTTTGCTTTTCTGATATTTTCTTGGGATCCAAAAGTAGACAAATGCTGTTCATTTATACCGGTTAAAATTCCTATTTTGGGCTTAATCATTTGAGTAATCTGTTTTATCTTTCCAATTTCATAAGCTCCTATCTCTGCAATGAAAACTTGATGTTCCGGCTTCAATTCATTTAAAATTGTCTTAGCAATTCCAATTTCAGCATTAATGTTCTTCCTAGTTTTTAAAACATTATACTTTTCAGAAAGAATTATTGCTAAAAATTCTTTAGTTGAACTTTTACCATAACTTCCAGTAATGCCAATAATTATTAGATTTTTAAATTCTTTTCTTTTTTGCTCCGCTTTTTTTAATATTCCTTTTATCAAAATATTAACAGGAATTTGCAATAATAATATTAGAATAGAAACAATTGCTGGAACTAAAATGATTGAAATTAAAAGAAAAATATAAAATAAATAATTTGTAAGATTGAAAATAAAGAAAAGAAATAAAAATTCAAAAAGTATGCCAAAAGTTAAAATAACAAAAACTTTTTGCGTTAATTTAGGATATCTAATACCATGAAAACTGAAAAGCAACTTTTTTATTTTTTGAGTTTCAAAATGGGCCTTAAATCTACCCCAATGATATTCTTTTAACTGCCAAAGCCAAACCCAAAAAATGAGCAATTTGGTAAAAATAAAACACCAAATTATTGCAATAAATATTTTCATCATAGAAGTTCTTGGGAGACCCGGTCTCCTAATTTTTCCGGCGCCTCCAAATGAGGACTATGACCAATATTTGGGATAATTTTTAATTCTGAGTTTCTGATTTTGGTCTTAATCAGCTTAGCTTGTTTTATTGGAGTAATTTTATCTTTTGCTCCCCAGATTATCATTGTTGGAACTTTAACTTTTTCTAAAACATCGGAAAGGTCTTCTTCAATTACTTTCAAATAAGTTTCTTTCATTACGCTTTTAACAGAAAGGTAGTCGCTTTTTCGGTAAAAAAACTTTCTAAGAAAAAGTGGTTTTATTTTAAAAAATCTTGAAATAAATTTAAATAGTTTATTTTTCAAACTCTTTTTTCTAATACAAGCGGCGCTTACTAAAAATAGCTTAGCTACTTTTTCCGGATGTTGCAAACTAAATTTAACAGCTAAGCTACCTCCAAAAGAATGGCCTAAAAGATAAAATTTATCTAAATTTAAAATTTTAATAAATTCTTCAACGAAATCGCAGTATTGATCAAGATTCCATGCCTTTTGCGGTTCTTCGCTTTTCCCAAAACCGGGCAAATCAGGAATAATTACTTTTACCCCTTTTTGGGCCAATAACTCCCCTATTTTCTGCCATTTTTCAGAGCTTGAACCCCAGCCATGCAAAATTAAGAGAGGTCTTCCCTCTCCTAAAGTTTTGTAATTAATTTTTAACCCTTTTATTGTCATTTACTTTATGACCTTAAATCCTACATATTTTTGAAGGGCTTCTGGAACTTTAATACTTCCGTCTTTTTGCTGGTAGTTTTCAATAATAGCAATTAATGTTCTTCCTATTGCAAAAGCAGTGCCGTTTAAAGTATAAACAAAGTTCAATTTATTATTTTTATCCCGATACCTAATATTTAACCTCCTTGCCTGAAAATCAGTGCAATTTGAGGTGGAGTGCGTTTCTCTATAACGATTTTGGGAAGGAATCCAAGATTCAATATCATAACTAGCGGCTGACGGTCTTGCCAGGTCTCCTGTGCAAATTCGTAGAACTCGGTAAGGAATTTTTAAAAGCTGCATTAGTTTTTCTTCTGTTTCTAAAAGAAATTTATGTTCTTTTATTGAATTTTCGGGTTTACAAAAACTAAACATCTCCATTTTATCAAACTGATGAACTCTCAATATTCCCTTGGTATCTTTTCCATAGGAACCGGCTTCTCTGCGAAAACAAGAAGAAAAACCAAGGTATCTTTTTGGAAGATTTTTTTCTTCAAAAATTTCATCTGCATGCATCGTCCCAATCGACTGTTCGGCGGTACCCGCCAAAAATAAATCGTCTTTTGGAAGATGATATGCTTCTTCTATATCGGCCTGTTCTAAATATCCCATTCCTCTTATCTTCTCTGATTTTATCATTACCGGAGGAATAACCGGAATAAAACTCTTTTTTATTAAGTTTTCAAAAGTAAAATTTATCAAAGCAAATTCAAGCAAGACAGCTTCATTTTTTAAATAGCCGAAACGAGTTCCGGATACTTTTGCCGCTCTTTTTACGTCAATCAAATCATATTTTTCAGCAATTTCTAAATAATCTTTCGGCTTAAAATCAAATTTTATCTTCTTCCCTACTTCTCGTACCATAACATTATCCTTTTCGTCCTTACCAACTGGCACATCATCTAAAGGTACATTTGGAACTTGATACATCAAATCTTCAAACTCTTTATCAAATTTCTTTAAACCTTCTTTTAGCTTATCCCCCTTTTTATCAATCTTTTTCATTTCTAAAATAATCTTATTCTTTGCTTTTTTGTCTTTTGCTTTACTAATTTCTTTGCTGGCTTTGTTTTTTTGGGCAAAGATTTTTTCTAACTTTGTTTGGATTCCCCTTTTTTCTTTGTCAATCTTCAAAAGCCGGTCAACATCAACTTTGACCCGCTTATTTTTACAAGCGTTTTTTACTTTATTTGGATTTTCTCTTATAAATTTTATATCTAACATAATCCTACGAATATACAAATATTTAAAAATTAATTAGTCGGAGGACAGATTGGCGAGGGAGACACTTCGCACCCAGCCCTCTAAGCACAATGTTATTTTCATATAAGCATAGAGGGCTGGGGAGAAATAGCAGCAGCTGGAAATAAAATTTGTTATACTACTTTAGCTGACTGCGTGTCACCAGAGGCAATCTGCCAGAAGACGTTATCTCGAACGCATCGTAGGGAATAATATAACCTCTCGTAGGGAATGTGAATCTGTTAGCAAAGCTGTGAGGCGATCAATTCCCATTCCGAAACCGGCAGCTGGAGGCATACCATACTTCAGGGCTTCAATAAAGTCCTTGTCCATTCTCTGAGCTTCTTCAAAACCGGCTTTAAAAATCTTCTCCTGCTCCTCAAACCTTTTCTTTTGTTCTGTGGGATCATTAAGCTCAGAAAAAGCATTAATCAATTCTGTATCAGCTGCCACTAATTGAAAATTTGCGGTTTTTGCAGAATTTTTTTTAAGCGACTTTGCCAGAGGAAAAGCGCCCGCAGGATGATGGAGTATAAAGGTTGGCTGCCAAATCTTTGAACGGCAGATTTTTTTATAAATATCATCAGCAATTTCAGCTTTTTCACCTTTTGGCTCAATTCCTAATTTTTTAGCTTCTTTTTTAAGAGATTGGATATGTATTTCGTCTAAATTAATCTTAGTATACTTTTTGATAAGCTGGTTAAACTCAACTCTTGGCCAGGGGGGTTTAAAATTTATTTCTTTCCCTTCATATTTAATCTTTAAGCTGCCAGACAAACTCTTAATTAAAGTAGAAAACATTTTCTCTGTAAATTTCATCAATTCCTTGTAATCAGTATATGCCTGGTAAAACTCCAGCATTGTGAAATCGGGATTATGGGCTTTATCTATCCCTTCATTTCTAAAACATTTTCCGATCTCATAGACCTTTTCAAATCCTCCGACTAAAAGCCGCTTTAAATAAAGTTCGGGGGAAATCCTCAAATATAAATCAATATCCAGGGCATTCAAATGGGTTTTAAATGGTTTAGCTTTTGCTCCTCCATAGATTGGTTGTAAAATCGGGGTTTCTACTTCTAAAAATCCTTCTTTGTCTAAAAATTCCCTAATTTCTTTAATAATCTTTGAACGAAGTTTAAATTTCTCTTTAACTTCTTTATTAAAAATTAAGTCCAGATATCTTTTGCGATATCTTTCTTCAACATCTTTTAAACCATGCCATTTCTCTGGCAGGGGCAAAAGTGATTTAGCCAAAACTTTATAATCAGCTACCTCAAGCGTCTTTTCACCTTTTTTTGTTTTAAATAAAGTTCCTCTGGCTTCAATAAAATCCCCGATATCAAAATTATTCAAGAAAAACTCATAATTTTTTTCTCCTAATTTATCCTTTTTAAACAATACTTGAATTTCGCCAGAGCCATCTTCAATATTACAAAAAACAAGACCGCCGTGCCCTCTTAAAGAAATAATCCTGCCCGCTAAAATTATTTCCTTTTTAGAACGAGAAAGTTTACTAAAACCTTCAACAGCTTGGGAGCAAATATGACTCCTTTTTGTTTCACCAGGATAAACCAAAAACCCAGCGCTTTCAATCGCCTTAAGTTTCTTGAGCCGATTTTTTCTAATCTCATCAATAGTCGCCATTAATTAATTCTACCCCGTAGTATAAATTTGACAAGGTTTTCTTAAAGAAAACCTAAGTGCCGTGGGCAGTCAAATTTTCACTACAGGGTTTACCTCATTTCATATCCAGGGTTAAAAGAAAACTACCAAGAATCGCTCTCGGTAGTTATTCTTTATTTTATAAATTCGAGATTTTATGTTTATGCATTAGCAGCTCGCAGTGAACTCGCTGTGAACTGAATCAAGGTTCCCCCGCCTTGGTGGGGGGTTCTTAATATTACTTACTGACTTAAATAAGCCACGATATACTCGGCGATTATTTTGGCCGCTTCTGGCCGAGAAAATTCTTTTGCCCTTTCTGTCATTTCTTTTAATTTTTCTGGCTGGGAAAATAAATATTTTATTCTTTCCAAAACAAAATGTGGTGTGAAATTTGCCTCTTCTATTACCAAAGCAGCGCCGTTTTCGGCAAAAACATAAGCATTTTTTACCTGGTGATTTTGGGCAGCTTCAGGTAAAGGAACTAAAATAGCAGGTTTCCCAATAGCGGCAATTTCAAAAATACTTCCGGCTCCGGCCCTGCTAATAATTAAATCAGCTGCCTGATAAGCGTGAGACAGTTCCTCTTCGTTCAAAAAAGGAAAAGGATGATAATATTTTTTAAAATCTTTGGTTATTACAATTTCTGCTTCGTTTTTTACCTGCTCAAAATTTCTTTGACCAGTCTGGTGAATAATTTCAAAATTTCTTAGGATTTCAGATAGAATTGTCAACAAGATGTCATTTATTCTTTGAGCACCCTGAGAACCGCCTAAAATCAGAATAATTGGTTGCTCTTCGGTTAATTTAAATAATTTTTTTGCCTCTTCTTTAGAACCCTCTAAAATTTCCTTTCTTAGAGGATTGCCAACTGAAAGCATTTTTTTGGCTGGAAAATATTTTGTCTTTTGGACAGGAAAAGAGATAAAAATCTCTAAAGCAAACTTGCCTACTATTCTGTTAGCCAAACCGGGTGAAATATCCGATTCATGCAAAAAGATTGGAACCATCAAAATCCAACCAGAAATAGAAGCAGCTATTGACCCATATCCCCCTTTGCTGAAAATAACATCCGGGGAAATTACAAAAATCTGATAAAAGGCCTGAAGAAATTCAATCGGAAGTTTAAAAATATCAATAATATTCTTGAAAGAAAAATATCTTCTAATTTTTCCGGTTAAAATTGTCTTTACTTCGATTCCCTCTTTGGAAAAAAGATTAGCCGCAAATTTATCTTTTGGGCCAATATAATAAAACTCAAAACCTCCGTAAGGATAGTTTCTTCTTATTTCCCTGACAATAGCAATTATTGGAAAAATATGGCCAGCAGTACCCCCACCGGTAAAAAGTATTTTCATTAGTTTATTCTATCATTTTTTGCTTGATTTAGAAATATTAAGCAGTATCCCTATACCTATCAACTCGGCAACCATATGAGAACCGCCATAACTAATAAAAGGCAAAGGGATGCCGGTTAATGGCAAAATACCAATCATCGCCCCTATATTAATAAAGGCCTGAATGCAAATCCAAGAGCTTATGCCTATAGTAAAAAGTTGAGAAAATTTATCAGGAGATCTTTTGGAAATCCTGAATCCTCGCCAAAGCAAAACTAAAAAAAGAAAAATTAAAACTAAGGAGCCGACAAAACCCGTCTCTTCAGCAAATACGGCAAAGATTGAATCTGACATTGTTTGAGGAATGAATCCAAGTCGTTGAATAGACGTCCCCAGGCCCAATCCTAAAATTCCTCCTGAGCCAATAGCAATCAAAGATTGTTCTATTTGATAACCAGTTCCCATTGGGTCTTTTATAGACCCTAATAAAACTCGGAGTCTCATTATTCTATAAGGAGCAATTTTTACCAAAACTAAAAAACCCGCTGAGCTGATTAAAATTATCAAAACACTGTGCCATAATGGAGTATTTGCTGAAAAATACATTAAAGCGGCAATTAAAATGATCATCCCTAAAGTGCTAACATCCGATTGCTTGGTTAAAAGAATCGCAATAATCCCTATAATTACAAGAAAAGGAATTAGGGTAAATTTCAGTTCTTTTTTAGTTTTTTTAAATGATTTTTTTATAGTTCGACTAGTTAACCAGGCAGAAAGATAAAAAATAAAAGTAAGCTTTAAAAATTCAGAAGGCTGAAAAGAAACAAAGCCCAAATTCATCCAGCGAGGCGCTCCACCAGCAACAATACCCAATCTCGGAATAAAAACCAAAGCCATAAAGATTAGATTTATTAAAATAAAGAGCCAGGCCCATTTCTTTAAAGTTGATAATTTTATCTTAAAAGCAACAAATCCTAATATAATTCCAAGGACTAATCCACAAATCATCTGATGAAAAAGGTAATAAGTTGTACGACCGAATTTTTCCTGAGAAAAAGTAGCGGAGACGCTAGCCAAAACTAAAATCCCCAAAATTACTAAAACGGCTACCACAATAGCTAATATATAATCAAATTTTTGCTTTTTCTTAATTCTCATTTCTTTAGAAGATTTTTTACGGCTTCCTTAAATTGTTCTCCTCTGTCAAACTCGTTTTTAAACAAATTAAAACTCGCCGCTCCCGGAGAAAGCAAAACAATATCACCTTTTTGAGCTAACCGGGCAGCTTTTTTTACTGCTTCTCTCATTGATTTAACAAGATAAATTTTATCAAATTTTTCCAATCCTTTTTTAATTTTCTTAGAAGCTGTACCCGGTAATAAAATTAGAGAACTTACATTCCTTTTAATTTCCTCTGCTAAATTTTTATAATTTAAATTTTTATCTAAACCGCCAGCAATAAGAATAATTCCTGAATTAGGAAATCTCTTTTTAAATGTATTTATTGCTAATATTACCGACTGAGGGGTAGTGGCAGTGGTATCATTAATATATCTGACTCCCTTTTTTGTAGCAATTAGTTCTCGCCTGTTAGGAACACCTTTAAAGATAGAAAGAACTTTTTTAATATCTTTTTTAGAGATTTTAAAGATTTTAGCAACAGCAAGAGCAGCCGAGACATTGGAATTCCTAAAAAATAAAACTTTGGAAGGAGCTTCTGAGGCGAGTTTTCTTACCTCAGGATTATCATAATTTAAAATCAAAATATCATTTTTCTTTTGATATTTAAAAATTGACTTTTTAGCCGCAACATACTCTCTAAAATTCTTATACCTATTCAAATGGTCCGGGAAAAGAGTGGTAATAACAGCAATATGGGGGCTTTTTTTCAAATCTTCCAACTCAAAACTGGAAAGCTCTAAAACAACTTTGCTCTTTTTGGTTAATTTAAGATTTATATGTTTATACCTTAGCAAATCAAGGTTCTGCGAGCGAAGCGAGTAGGTTTTTATCTTTGACAAAATCTCCAAAGGCGAAACTCCGATATTGCCTGCTAAAATTGTTTTTGGATATTTTTTCTTCAAAAGCAAATATATAAGGGTGGCAACAGTTGATTTTCCCTTGGTGCCAGTAACCCCAATAATCGGAGTTTGGCATAAATCAAAAAATATACTGACATCGGTTTTTATGGGAATTTTATGTTTTTTGGCAATTTTAAGATAAGGGGAATCAGCCGGGACGCCGGGATTTTTAATAACCAAGTCGGTATTAATAAAATCCTCTTTTCTGTGTTTACCTAATACAAACTCAATAGACAGTCCCTTTAATTTATCAATTGATTCTTTTAACTGCCTTTTTGTCTTTAAATCTGTCACTAAAACATCGGCTCCCTGTTTACAAAAAAACTTAGCAACGCCCACTCCCCCTTCAAGCAATCCCAATCCCATAATGGTCACTTTTTTGTTTTTAAATAAATTCATTTAAAAAGGATCTTTTATGATTGGGTTGATTTTTTTCTTTAGGCAGAGGCGGCTGATTTTTTCCAAATTATACGGCTCATCGCTGAAGAAAAATTGGTGGTTTTTGCCTTTTTTGATTTTAGAGGCAATTTGGAGATTATCATTCAAAAATAATTCAAGCTCTTTTGCCAAACTTTCTGCTGGATTAATAATTTTAATCTTTGCTCCCATTACTTCCTTAATAGCTTTTTCCAATATTGGATAATGAGTGCAAGCTAAAATTAAAGAATCTATACCTCTTTCTTTAAATTCTTCTAAATACTCTTTAACTATCTCTTTAGTTATTTTCTTATCCACCCAGCCCTCCTCAACCAAAGGCACAAGTAAAGGGCAGGGCTTTGAATAAATTTCTAAATTCGGTTCTAATTCTAAAAGTTTTTTCTCCCAAGAGCCGCTTTCAATGGTTCCTGGTGTTCCTATTATCCCAATTTTTTGATTTTTAGTTGCTCTCAATACCTCTCTGGTTCCCGGAGTTATCATTTCAAAAATAGGGATTTCCTTGAATTGCTCTTTTAAGAAATCCGCAGCCCAAGCAGAGGAAGTATGACAAGCAACAATAATTAATTTAGCTTCTCTTTCAAGAAGCCAATTTGTAATCTTTGCTGAATATCTCCGTACAAAATCAGCTCCCTTGGTACCATAAGGAAGCCGAGCTGTATCTCCAAAATAAATTATCTGAAAGTTAGGCAGATATTTAAAAATTTCCTTAATAACCGTTAATCCCCCAACGCCAGAATCAAAAATACCTATCATTAATCAAGTGTAACAAAAATTTGACAAACTTCAAAATAAGATTTGTCCCTTTTTTTGTTTTACTAAATTAACCAAGCAGTCTTATCGCAACGCCGATTATTGCCATTACAATGCCTATTACCCAAAATCGCATTGTGATTTTGTAATGTGGCCAGCCCTTTGCTTCAAAATGATGGTGAATAGGAGCTGCCAGAAAAACTTTTTTCTGACAAAAATTCTTGGAAAGAAGCTGAAGAATTACAGAACCAGATTCAATAACAAGCAAAAAACCGATTATTGGCAGAACCAAAACAGAATCGGTTAAAAAAGCAACTACTGTTAAAGCGCAGCAAAGGCCAAGCATTCCGGTTTCTCCCATATAGAATCTTGCAGGCGGAATATTAAACCATAAAAAAGCTAAAATTGCTCCGGCAACCACGGCGCAAAAAGCAGCTAAATCAATCTGGCCGTTAAATAAAGCAATTCCTCCAAAAGCAGCGAAGATTACAGCAAAAGCTCCTCCGGCCAAACCGTCTAAACCATCAATTACTCCCCCGCTGTAAGTTGCCAGCATTACTAAAATAAAAAGAGGAATATACCAAACCCCTATAAAAAAATCGCCGTTTCCGGGAATATGAATTGTTTGAAAACCCAACTTATAATAAAACCACCAACCGCCAATTAAACCAATCAAAGTTACTAAAAATAACCTATATCTTAAAGATAAACCTCCTCCGATATATTTGCCCTTTTTCAACACCTGAAGAACATCATCTGTAAGCCCCACAAAAGAAGCTGCAATCAAGGCAAAAAGAGGCAGCCATGTTTGAGACCTACTTAAAAAATTCAATTTTTTAAACCACCAAGCATCTGTTTTAGCCAACAAGAAAAAAACAATAGCTAAAACTAAAACGCTTACCCAGATAAGCAATCCTCCGAATCTTGGAACATGAACTTCTTTTTCAGAATGAAATTTCTTAAAGAAAAAAAGATCTTTATTATCTATTGATTTAGTTCTAATTTCTTTTCTCCAAAGCTTGTGTTTGTACAAAAAATGGGTAAGAATCGGGGTCAACCAAAAAGCTAAAACAAAGCTCGTTGCTCCAAGCACAAAAATCTTAATAACATTTATCGTAATCTCGTTCATTTTCTTATTATATTACTTTCTTCTTTTTTATTCAAGAAAAGTAAAGTATTGATAAATTTTAGAATATATTATAAGATTAATTTATGTTCTTTAAACAATCAATAAATAAAACAATATCTAGAAAAGGAGATAAAAAATGGGACAGATATTAAGACATGGATACAGTAGAGATAAATTTAATCCATTTGATAAAATTCTTGCATTGCTTAGAGAGAAAAAATTTGAAGGAGAATTTAGAGTAAACTTCGTTAATTCAGACGAAGGTTTACTCTACCTAATCGAAGGCCAGATTCCAGAAGACGCTTTTCTTCTTTTTGCAAAAGTCCTTGTCCCGCCAAAAAAGGAAAAACCATAAATAAATTAAAACAAAAGGGCCCTATAAATAATTCCTTATTGGGGCCTTTTTTATTTCAATAAAAAAACAAGTCAATTAGCTTGTTATATCTTAATCTCTATCTGAAATGGATTCCGTATTATTTAAGTACATCAATGAGCTTACGCATTTCTGCGAAACGGTCTTTGGCTCCTAAAACAATATTAATATAATATTTACTAGTATTAGGATCATCTAAGACCAAAAGTAGGCAGCCGCCGGCTTCAATGCCCCAGCCAGTTTTTCCGCCGATTATCTCTGGAATTTCTCCCAAAAGTTTATTGGTATTTTCAGGAATAAAATGATGGAGAGAACCGTCTGGTTTTAAAACTTCATAGGATTGATTAGCTGTGATTTCAAAAATTTGAGGATAATTTTTTAATATATATTTTGTAAGCTTTACGATATCTCTGGCAGCTGAAATGTTCTTTGGTTCTTGAAGATTATCCGGCTCAAGACCGGTTGGATTAACAAAATAAGTTTTTTCAAGCCCTAAATTTTTAGCATAAAGATTCATTAAATCAACAAACCCCTCTTGTCCAATTAACTGAGATAAGGCAAAAGCAGCATCATTGCTTGACTCAATCAACATAGTATAAAACAGAGCTTCAACTGATAGATTCTCCCCTACTTTCAAATCGCCATATTTGGAACTGCCTTCCTGCTCAACTGCCTCTCTGGTTATTGTGATGGTTTGGGAAGAACTATAGGTTTCGTCAAGGTCAAAAACTATTAAAGCTGTCATTAGTTTAGTTAAAGAAGCGACAGCCAGGGGTTTTTGAGAGTCTTTCTCAAATAAAATTCTCTCCTTGCCCTGGCTGTCAACTTCAACTGAAATTGCAGCTCTTGCCTCAATTTCTAAATTTTCTAAACGTTCTTCCCGTAGCTTTTCCAATTCTAATTCTTTTATTTTCCTTTCCAAAATTTTTTGACTTATCGCTGCAGTCAATATTTCTGGGTTTTTAACTATCTTTTGCTGAAACCAAAAATCTTCAACATCCTTTGCCAAAATATTTATCCCCCACCAAAAAGGCAAACTCAAAACAAGAGAAATTAATAAAATTTTAGATTTCTTTTTCATTTTATTCAGGGCTACTCACAAGGATTGTGACCATTGGAATAAATATCAGATTGATTATAGCGAGTCCAGATACAGCCATAATTATCCCTGTAAGTATTCCACATGTTTCGGACAAAAAGAGTAGGAACATATCCTGATTCCACATCCATGTATCTGTCTGTATAATCAAATAAAGCATCATGGTTCCATAAATCCCTAATATCCATGATATGAGTAGCAAGCACCATTCCTGGGAATGAAGGTCCGGCAATTGTCCTGTATGCAGTTCCCCAATACTTATTGCTATGTCCGGGTCCTACAGCATGTGTTATCCCCCATTCAGGAAGCCCTATATCTCCTGTATCATATGGAATTCGTTGAGCATCTCTTGAATCTGGATTCCAGGAACCACTATGAGTTACATCCACATCTAACTGAGCAACATAAAATGTCTGGTCATCTTCTCCAAAATGAACATAATCTGGAGGGGGGTTGCCTGGACCATAACTTCCAGAATAAAGATATTCTCCTGACACACTTCCTATATTTCTCATATTATTATCATCAAGAATCACTCCTGCAAATAAAATTGGAAGTTTATGTCCAGGTGTTTGAGCTCCAGCACCTATAAAGTTTTCTCTTCCTCCATCCTGAATAATTCCATACTGATCAATTCCTGTCTGTACGTAACGAATTAGTAATGTTTCTTTTTGTTGGTTAGTATAATCAAGGTTTAACATTAAAGCACCAATACCTACTTCTGCCCCTACTCCTGTCGAATGACCTCCATAGTTAGGCATGTTATCAGTAGGATGGTGCTGGCGTCCCATTCCTCCATAAAGAGGTATATGATCAAGCCAAGGACGTTCAAACATTCTTTCAACAGAATCATAAATTCCATCTCCTTGTTGCTGTTCTAATCTTGGTGTGCTTGCTACAGGAGCAAGTCTTGCAAGAGAAGAATAATCTAACTGATTTTTATTAAACTTTATTGTTTTATCACTTCCAGAATAAGGAGGTCTGAAACTTCCTTCAGGAACTGGTGAGCTTAGTACTGTCAGTACTGCTGCTGTTTGTAATACTGTACGGCCATAAAGCTCATGGCTTGGTGAAAGACCTATTGTTGAAACTAAAGAGCCAGTTTGGATTGTTAAAGGATTGCTTGACGAAAGCTGCTGTCCATTAGGACGGGCAACATTAAGGCTTGGAGTGTAATACTGGGGGCCATAACTCCCATACATTGTACTGTCATATCCCTGCAAATATCCTGATGTTGGAGAAGGATTAATCATAGAGCCATTCACAATTCTTCCCGTACCATCATTACCAGAAGCAGGATTAATATTAATTATTGTTACAGGCCCAACAACCCAATAATCTCCATTTGCAAATTGTCCATATTCAACTGATCCAGAAAATGTCCAGGTTATTCCAAACTGGGAAATAGATGTAGTTATCGGGATAGAAGCTGGTTCACAAACCCCAGCATTCCACTGGCAACTTCCCGTAACACCGCAGTCATTGTTTTCGCATTCATTCTGAACAGTATAACCAGAACATTGAGTAATGCCTGCGCAAGGGCCGGCAATGCAATTTCCAGCACCGTTGCACATATTCGGAGACAAACAGGATTCATCATTCCCACCGTAAATAACAGCTGTCTGACCGCATCCATTAATACACGTTGGCTCATAACAAATATTATCTGCGCAGTTTCCGGCGTCTGCAGGACAGTTTTCCCCTGCTCCACAAACCCCATCTCCGCAAGAAGGCCTGGTATATTCATATTCATAAGCGCCGATGTCATATCCAGCTCCCTGGGGTCTGAATGTTCCTACAATATCTTCAATTACACCATAGATAGATGTGTTTATTCCAGCATTAATTGCGGGGCTGTTGCTCTGCAATCTGAAATCAAAGATTGCAGGATTAACAAACAAAGGATTTACACCAACTAAATCATGAGCGCCAATGTGAGGCGTACTTCCTCCTCCATAAATAATGTTATAATCACCATTGAGATTTGCCCCCTGGCTATAATAAACTTCACCAGCTATATTATAGAATATATTATTCATGATGACTGCATTATCAGATGCGTCATTAAGCCCAACACCATACCATCTTATATTAGATATAACATTATTTACAATAACAACATCTTCGAGATTTTGTCCCATTACTCCCCACGCATTGTTTCCATTGCCTGCAAATATATTATTTCTAATCTTGATATCAGTTAAATAGCCAGTAGTAGATGTTCGGGCAATTACTCCCTGAATAAAAAATCCTTCACATCTGTTTTTTTCTATTGTTATGTTATGGGCAAAACTACCCCCAACATTATATGTCTGGAAGCAATCAGTATGCGCATCGCCTATTTCACTTTGCACATTTCCATGAAAATAATTATTTCTGATGATATGGTTTCTTCCAAAAAATCTTGAAAAATCCGCATCAGATCCTCCTTGAGCTATAGGGACAGATTGGAACAACCTTTCAATCTCATTATTTTCAACAATCCAATCATTCCCATCAATAACCATGCCAAAGCCAACATGATACATGTAATTATCTGCTATGTAAACATTGTTACTTCCTGGAGAGGATATTCCCATATACCAAATATGATGAATATAATTGTCTATAATCTCAATATTATCACTATTTATAATTATCCCCCCTCCCTCTCTTCCATCAATATCATTGGTTATTTCAAAAGCCTCTATTCTGATATAAGGAGCATTTATATTTAATTTTGCAATAACAGCCTGTCTTCTTGGTTCAGATTTTATAGTAATCATATTGCCTGCAGCTCCTCCATTGGTTAATGAAATGGTCCCTTCTGAAGAATAATCTCCAGGTCTTACGATAATTGTATCTCCAGAAGATACAGCGTTTTTCGCAAAAGTTATTGTTCTCCATGGAGTATTATAACTTCCATCGTTATTATCATTTCCATTTGCTGTATCAATATAATAAGTGTTTTCTATAAAACATGGCCCACAATCTTGAGGGCAAGTAGAGCAGGTTTCAGTGCCATTGCAGGAGCCGTCGCCGCAGACAGGAGCAACCGGGTTTACGGTAATAATCACTGTATCCTGAACAGGAATAACCGCATTTCTCTCTACCCTTACTTTAGCTATGTAAGTGCCTGGATTAGGGTAAGAGCATCCGTTGGTGAATTCTTTGGTTGTTTGGGTTATTCCTTTGTATTCTGGGTTGTCCAGTGACTCCCAAATGCCATCATTATTGCAGTCAAAAGAATAATTAATAGTGCCTGTTGCTGTTCCAGAAACAACTGCTCTTAAATCTACGCCTGTTAGAGGAGCTGTTCCGCTTAAAGAATCCTGCCAAGCATAAGAGTTAGTGGATACCTTGAGGTCTACGGAGAGGGTCATCTGGCTGAAATTAGCTGTAATTGTCTTGTTACTGTTCATTGTAATGATTGCTGGGTTGGTTGTTCCTGTTAAATCGCCGGACCAGCCTGAAAATATATATCCTGCGGCAGGCATTGCAGTAAGGGTAACTTGAGTTCCTGAAACGTAGCTCGTTTGATTGGGATTTTTCGTTACTGTTCCATTGGCAGCATCAACTGTTAAAGTATAATTCTGGGCACCAAGAGAAACTGTAATAGTTATCGTTTCCGTGTCTGTTAATACTCCATCTGAGACAGTAAAGGTTACATCATAACTACCTACCTGAGAAGGAATCCAGGAAAAGGTCTTAGTAGTGGCATTGAAAGTAGCTCCGCTCGGCAGGTTGGTGGCTGAGTAAGCAAGGGAGTCATTGTCAGAGTCTTGAGCAGAGATGGTGAAAGCAAGAGCAGTGTCTACTGTTATTGATTTATTGCCTATTGAAGCTAAGACAGGAGCAGTTGGTTCAATCTTTTGAATATCATAGATGCTTGAAACTTCAGCTGCAGTTAAAGCTCTATTATAAATCATTACATCGTCTATTAAACCATTAACATCATCCATTCCCAACCTTGCTCCAATACCTAATGGCATATTGTTTATTCCAATATCAAAATCAGCCGATTGGCTCGTTATGAGGTTTCCATCAATATACAGGTTTGCTGTATTTCCATTATAAGTTCCGACAATATGATACCATTGATTTAACGAAATAGTGGAGTTATGAACAAGAATTGCTGAATTTCCTCCCGGAATGCCGTCAGTTAAAATAAATCTAAATCTTGGAGTATCTCCGCTTCCTCTAAGATCTATAGCATAAAGTTCCCAGGGATCTGCATAGGTTTGATAAGGTTTTATGATTATTTTGGGCCAGCTGCTATAACCTTTTAACTTAACCCAAACAGATAAACTTATCTGACTCTCTATGTCCAAAGAGCCGCTGTCAGCAACTTCAACATAATCTCCATATCCGCCTAAACTTAAAATATTTCCTTTTTCTGAATCAATGCCTATGCTTGCGTTTCTCATCAATGTTCCATTGTTTACTCCTTTTTCATCATTAGTATTTCCTTCAAACTTCCAATAAGAGATATAGTCCTGGGGCAATAGAGAACATGGCCCACAATCTTGAGGACAAGTAGAACAATTCTCACTTCCATTACATTCTCCGTCTCCGCACTCTCCGCCGTCGTCGTCAGAAGACCTGACACAATTGGCGGTATTATATGTTATACAATCAGAAGAACAAGATAAGGTTCCTGATGCATATCCTAATCCATAGCATGTCTGGCCTTTAAGATTAGCTGAATCACAGACCTCGTAGATTCCTTTGCTATTAGGCGTCTGGATTATTCCGTCACCACAATATGTTAGCGGCTCTCCCGGAGCAATGCCCGAACGGTACTGCTCTAATAATTGGTTAATCTTCTTTCTGGTGGATGTTCCTACATACCCGGTGCCGTTAGATATGTTCCAGGGAGATAATACTTCTGAAGCATATTTCTCCTGGAACCTGATTACCGCTTTCAGTGTTTTAGGTCCAAAATAGATTGTTTCATTGCCTGGAGAACCGTAGCTTGTTTGTGATACTTGGGTAGATGGGTCTGCATTAAGAAATATCTGAAGGTATTTAATATCTTGGGACAATGTTCCATATTTAAGATTAGTATCAAATGTATAATTAGACGGTATTCCAGATATATCCGGTTGTCCTGCTAATTGAGCTAAGATATCTTGCAATTGCTGTATTACCGCTAATATCTCTGATATTTTGGCCCGGAGCTCCGGTATTGTCATATCTTTGATTGGTTTATCAATAGTAGGCATAGAAGGCAAATCTATATCTTCTAAGGATTGAGCATGCGCCGGAAAAACAAAAGATGCCATTAATATAACGACTGATGATATTATTATGTATCGCATAAACTTATGAAGTTTCATAAAGATACAACAACCAAACAAATGTTAATATTCAAACGTTTGGTAATTAATGATTATTTATTATTTATAACAAGAAGTTTTACTTGAAATCTTTTTTTGGTTTAGATATTTTAATTTTTAATTCTTTTAATTGTTCTTCTGAAATTTCTGAAGGGGCATCCATCATTAAATCACGACTGTCGCCGGTTTTGGGAAAAGCAATAACTTCTCGGATATTTGGCTCATTAAATAACACAGCTAAAAATCTATCAAGTCCCGGAGCAATTCCACCGTGAGGCGGAACCCCATATTCAAAGGCCTCTAATAGGTGGCCAAACTTTTGGCGAATTTCAGCTTTTTTGTGGCCCATAATTTCAAACACCGCCTCTAAGATTTCCGGCTTGTAAGACCTTAAACTCCCTCCTCCAATTTCATAACCATTTAAAACAAAATCATATTGATAAGCTAAAATCTTCTCAGGATTTTTTTTGATTTTATTAATATCTTTGCTCTGAGGCCTGGTAAATGGATGATGAACGGCACCCCATCGTTTTTTCTCCTTTTTCCATTCAAACATTGGAAAATCAACAATAAAAGCAAAAGC
>Ga0268278_1000450_pt1 | contig 28764 bp, 21 predicted proteins | sample saktaG_3_FD_190135 | JGI IMG/M metagenome (GOLD analysis project Ga0268278, IMG submission 190135) | Saline water microbial communities from Sakinaw Lake, British Columbia, Canada - sak_2010_1_5_55m | ecosystem: Environmental > Aquatic > Non-marine Saline and Alkaline > Saline ...
GAATGGGACAGTCTTGAAAACTGTTGAACCAGCAATGGTTCCGAGGGTTCGAATCCCTCCCTCTCCGAGGACAATACTTTTTATCGAGAGACCGCGTCCCATAAGGATTTCCGAAAGATTCTCCAAACCGAGGGCAATAGGACGGCCGAACTAGTTCGAGTCGCAGTGCTCGATAGAAAACAAAAAGAAACACAGCGATTTGCGTCGCTGTGTTTCTATATATATATTTAGGAAGATTGCTTCTTTTCTCGAATATATCTGCTCACATAAATTCACAAACATATTGCACTCCTTAGAGCTTTACTTTACTTTTTTATCATTGTAAACTAATAGTAAGATATGCTTCAATTATATTTTGATTTATGAATAAAAACAAATTACCGCAAATATTAACAATGAAACAGGCGTGCGAACTCTTGAATGTTCATCCCAACACCCTAAGGAATTGGGATAATAAAGGTTTTCTAAAAGCCATCCGTTTTGGAACCAGAAGAGACAGGAGATATAAGAAAGAAGATATATTAAAATTGTTAAAAAAGTGAAACAAATTTTATGAACACAGACTTAACATTCATTACTAACGAAAAGAATAGAAACCTGCGAGATCGCTTTAATGTTCTTATTAAAGATACTCGCTTCTTTGATGTTTTAGTTGGCTATTTTTATACCAGTGGTTTTTATGCTGTTTATAAATCTTTAGAAAAGACAGAGAAAATTAGAATTTTAATAGGTATTAGCACAAACAAACAAACGCTGGATATGATAGAAACATCTAATGCAGAAAAACAAGTTACATTACAATTTTCACATGCCGAGGTTAAACAAAAACTTTCAGAACAGATTGTATCTGAAATGGATAATTGTGAAGACCATAAGCAAGTTGAAGAAGGAGTTGTCAAATTCGTAGAATGGCTCAAAAATGGAAAACTTCAGATAAAAGCTTATCCTTCAGAGAATATCCACGCCAAACTTTATATTATGACTTTTGCGCAGGATGATCGCGATAAAGGGAGAGTTATTACTGGCTCAAGCAATTTTACTCGATCAGGACTTATAGACAATTTAGAATTTAATATAGAACTCAAAAAGCGCTCAGATTATGAATTTGCTCTGAAGAAATTTAACGAACTTTGGAAAGATGCAGTTGATGTAAAAGAAAAATATATCGATACAATTAAGACAAAAACCTGGCTCAATAACACTATTACGCCTTACCAGTTATATCTTAAATTTCTCTATGAATACTTTAAAGACGATATAAGTCGAACTGATGAAGTTATTTTTAAATATGTGCCAGTTGAATTTAAGAAATTAGAATATCAGGAACAAGCAGTTTTAAATGCTAAGAAGATTTTAGAAGGATATGGCGGTGTTTTTATATCTGATGTTGTGGGACTTGGAAAAACATATATTTCGGCTATGCTGGCCAATCAATTAGATGGTAGAACCTTAGTTGTTGCTCCGCCAGCGCTTTTAGACAAGAACAACCCCGGTTCTTGGCGGAATGTTTTCTCTGATTTCAGAGTAGCGGCTGATTTTGAGTCATTGGGAAAGTTAGACAAACTTATTAAAAGAGGAACAGATAAATATAAAAACATCTTCATTGACGAAGCACATCGATTTAGAACCGAAACAAATATTACTTACGAAAAACTTGCTCAAATTTGCAGAGGGAAAAGAGTTATTTTGGTAACGGCTACCCCTTTTAATAATTCACCCAAAGACATATTGAGCCAAATCAAGCTTTTCCAAAAAGCGCGAAAAAGCACTATTCCAGGATTACCAGACTTAGAGTTATTTTTTTCTAAACTTGAAAAAAGAATTAAGATTTTAGATAGAAAAAGAGATCACGGCGAGTATATTAGAACAACAAAAGAAAACGCAACAGAAATTAGAGATAAAGTACTTAAACATTTAATGGTCAGAAGAACAAGAAAAGAAATTGAAAATTATTTTGGCAAAGACCTAAAAAAACAAGGACTCAAATTTCCAAGAGTAGCTAAACCCGAGCCAATATTTTATGAACTTGATAAAGAAGAAGACATTGTATTTAATAAAACCATAGAAATTATTGCCACAAAACTTAAATATGCACGTTATACCCCACTACTTCCTGAGTACTATAGAGAAAAAATTACTCAACCAGAGGAGTTATCGCAGAGAAACATGGGGCGATTTATGAAAATTCTTTTTATAAAGCGCTTAGAAAGTAGCTTCTATGCTTTCAGAAATACTATTAATCGATTTATTGCAACTTACGAAACTTTTTTGAAAGAATTTGAAAGAGGACATGTTTATATGAGCAAAAAGTACATTAATAAGATTTTCGAATTTATTGAAAATGACAACGATGAAGCAATTCAGAAATTAATAGATGAAAAGAAAGCAAAGCCTTATCTTGCTAAAGATTTTAAAAAAGAATTTAAGCAAGATTTAGAATACGATTTAAGCCTTTTAAAAGAAGTTAGAAACTTATGGAATGGCATTAACCATGATCCAAAATTAATTAAACTTGTTAATCTTCTTTCTTCCCGCAAGCTTTTAAAGGAAAATAAATTAATTATTTTTAGTGAATCAAAAGAAACAGTAAATTATCTTGCTAAAAATTTAAATAACAAATTTTCTAACCAAGTATTATCTTTCACAGGATCTTCAAATGCTATTACGCGAGAAAAAGTTATAGAAAATTTTGATGCCAGAGCGCGTTTTCCTAAAAATGATTATAGGATTCTTATCTCAACCGAAGTCTTGTCAGAAGGTGTTAATTTACATAGTTCAAATATAGTGCTTAATTATGATATTCCATGGAATCCGACTAGATTGATGCAGAGAGTTGGGCGCATTAATCGCGTAGATACCAGTTTTGATGAAATTTATACTTTTAATTTTTTTCCAACCCGGCAGGCAAACGATCAAATAAAACTTAAAGAAGCCGCTGTGGCAAAAATCCATGCTTTTATAACACTTTTAGGGGCTGATGCTAAGCTACTCACTGAGAGCGAAACAGTTGAGTCTCATGAATTGTTCAGTCGCTTAACATCTAAAAAAACAATTACCGGAGAAGACGAAGAAGACGAGAGTGAACTCAAATATTTACAGATCATTAGAAATATTCGCGATGATGATCCTGATTTATTCGCCAAAGTAAAGTATTTGCCAAAGAAAGCGCGCACTGCAAAAAAAGATCAAAAAATAACTAATTCATTATTAACATATTTTCGCAAAGGAAAACTTCAGAAATTCTTCTTAGCCGTAAAGAAAGATTCCCAAGAATTAGATTTTCTCACTACAGCTAAGCTTTTAGAGTCAGACACCAACACAAAACGCGAAAAGTTGGGTGAAGACTTTAATGCTTTATTAGAAGAAAATAAGCAAGCATTTTTATTTGCCACAATTGAAGATATGCCGGAAACCAAAAAAAGAGGAGGCAGAGACAGTGCCACCCAAGTGTTAAGAATATTGAAGGCCATAGAAAGAGATTTAAGACAGTTTACCGAAGACCAAGAGCTTTATCTTAAAAAAGTAATGAAAGAATTGGCTGAAGGATCCTTACCAAAACAAACCACTAAAAGAGCGCTTCAAGAATTAACCCGGGAGATGAAAGGAGAAGTTAGTTCTCTAAAGGTCTTAGCAGTTTTACAGAAAAATATTCCAGCCGAATTTTTAAAAGAACATTTTGCAGAAAGTGCTGCTCAAACTTCAGGTCCAAGAGAAGTAATTTTATCCGAATATTTTTTGAAAACTAAGATATAAATCTATGACGAAGATAATGTTTTTAGATGAGTCCGGGGACCATAGCTTAGATAAAATAGATAAATCTTATCCTATGTTTGTTTTAGCCGGTTGTATTTTTGATATAGATTATTATTCTAATGTGGTGGAACCAAATATTAATAAACTAAAAATTAAATATTTTGGCAAAATAGACATTATATTTCGTTCTTACGACATTAGGAAACAAAAAGGTGATTTTTCTTGTTTGGTTGACAGGAAAAAAAGAGAAAATTTCTATGATGATTTAGACAATTTAATAAAATCGCTTGATTTTAAAATTATTACGGCTGCTATTAATAAGTTAAATTTAAAAGAACAATATCACGAACCAGACAATCCCTATAATCTTTGTTTGCAATTTATACTTGAGCGTTCGGTTATGTTTCTTGGAAGAACCGACGACAAGTTGATTTTTAGAATTGAATCAAGAGAAACACACAATGACAGAAAACTCGCTAAGGTTTATGAAAATTTTAGATTAAACGACCATAAATTATTTAAAAAAGAGGAAATTCAATCAAAATTTATAGATTTATCCTTTAATCAAAAAACCCAAAATATAGTAGGACAGCAAATAGCGGATTTGGTTGCTTACCCTGTTGGCATATCTGTGTTATATAAAAAAAGAGAAAATAAAGCTTTTGAAATAATCAAAACAAAATTTCACAGTAAAAGCGGAGAATATTTGAATTATGGTTTAAAGATTTTTCCATAAAACAAAAGAGGGCCCAGGAAAGCCCTAGTCCCTCTTCATTGGTCTAATAATAGCATACCCTAACTATTTGTCAATAGTTTTCACAAGAAGTTATCCACACCCTAAATCATGAATAAAGATTCTGCAAGACAATTAATTAAAGAAACCCTTCAAAACCATTTCGACAAGGGTCGCTTTGTATATTTTATTAGAAATCTTCTTAATCATATTGAAGAGGCCCCATTTATTTACCGAGGAAATTTCATTCCAGATGCTTTTGATTCTTATATTAAGACCCTTGAACGGGTAGGCAAATACCAAGATCCAGAAGATAAGCAAATTGATATTTTAATAGTTCAGCTAAAAAAAGAATCCTCCCTTGAGCACGCCAGAACAATGCAGAGAAATTTTATTGCATGGTATCTTAACGGAAGCCGGGGCGGTAAGTTAAAGGACGCAGCTTTAGTAGCTTTTGTCTCTCCTGACAATAAAGACTGGCGTTTTTCTTTGGTTAAGATGGAATACAAACTTGATAAGACACAGACTGGTCGGGTAAGGGCCAAGGAAGAATTAACGCCAGCTCGGCGCTATTCTTTCTTGGTGGGAATTCATGAAAGCAGTCATACTGCCCAGGGTCAGTTGGTCCCGATTTTGGAAGACGACAAGATTAATCCAACTCTCAAACAACTTGAGGATGCTTTCGATATTGAAAAAGTTACTAAAGAATTTTTTGAAAAATATCGTACACTTTTCTTAAATATTAAAGGATCGCTTGATGGGATTGTTCAAAAAAACAAAAAAATCAGGCAAGACTTTAAAGAAAAAAATATTGATACCGTTGATTTTGCTAAAAAACTTTTAGGCCAAATTGTCTTTTTATATTTCTTACAGAAAAAAGGGTGGTTCGGTGTTAAGAAAGGCGCCATGTGGGGAACTGGTTCGAAACAGTTTTTGCGTGATTTATTTGACGCAAAGATTATTACTTATAAAAACTTCTTCAATGACATATTGGAACCGCTTTTTTACGATGCGCTTGCTCGAGACCGATCAGATATAGATCATTGGAATGATCACTTCCAGTCAAAAATTCCATTTTTGAATGGCGGTCTTTTTGATCCAATCAACAATTACGATTGGGTCAATACAATGATAAATATTCCTAATGATTTATTTTCAAATAATCGTAAAAATTTAAAAACTGGTGATATCGGTAACGGCATTTTGGATATTTTTGATCGTTACAATTTTACAGTTAAAGAAGACGAACCGTTGGAAAAAGAAGTTGCCATTGATCCGGAAATGCTTGGCAAGGTATTTGAAAATCTACTAGAAGTCAAAGATCGCAAATCTAAAGGTACTTACTACACACCACGTGAGATCGTCCATTACATGTGCGAACAGAGTTTGACGAATTATTTAGCCACCGAACTCGAAAGCAAGGTTTCCAAAGAAGATTTAGATAAGCTAATTAAGTTTGGAGAGAATGTCGCTGAACACGAAGCCATATCAATAACGAAAGAAGACAATCCAGAGTATGGTGGCAATTACAAGAGACTATTTCCAGAGACAATCAAAACATTTGCTAATGAGATTGACAACAAACTCGCCACGATCAAGGTTTGTGATCCAGCTATTGGTTCCGGAGCTTTTCCGGTCGGTATGATGAACGCCATTGTCAAATCTCGCATGGTGCTGTCAATCTATCTTAAAGATAAAAATCGGACTTTATATACATTCAAGCGTGACTGTATTCAGAATTCTCTTTATGGCGTGGATATTGATCCGGGAGCAGTAGAAATAGCGAAACTTCGTTTGTGGCTCTCGTTGGTAGTTGACGAGAATAATATCAAACAGATCAAGCCATTGCCGAACTTGGATTATAAAATCATGCAGGGTAATAGCTTGCTCGAAGAATTCGAGGGTATTAAGCTCTTTGATGAGAAATTATTGTCGAAAACCTCAAAACAAGAAGTAATACATAAAATTGACCAGATTGATATTCTTATTAGAGAAAATGACAGTCAACGACTAAAATTCTATGAGAAAAATCCACGATGGATGAAAAATAAAAAAATAGAAAAACCACCCGAATTATTAACCTTAGAAAATAATTTAATAATTTTAGGAAATCAAAAGGCGATATTAAGCAATGAGCTGGAAAGCTTAGAATTTGTCAAGCAACAAAACGAATTGGGTTTATATCAGAAGTCTAGAACTAAATCTTTAGGTGAGGATTTAAAGTGTCTGCATAGGGAATTTTTTGAAACGACTCAAAAAAGCAAGAAGGACAATATCAAAAAGCAGATTGAACAGCTGGAATGGGAGCTTATTGAAGCAACGCTCAAAGAACAGGGCAAGACTTCCGCTCTCAAAAAACTTGAGGAATTCAGGCGATCAAACACCAAGCCATTCTTTCTCTGGAAGCTTAACTTTGCTGATGTGTTTGAGGATAAGAATGGATTTGATATTGTGATCGCAAATCCACCATACATCGATTCAGAATCTATGGTCAAAAATGGGCAAGGAGACATACGCCAAGCGATACAGAAAACGTATAAATGGACTAAGGGAAATTGGGATATTTATATCGCCTTTTTTGAACTTGGATTTAAAGAAATGAATCGAAACGGAACCCTGACATTCATTACGCCTGATAAATGGATATCGAAGCCATTTGGAAATGAGTTCAGAAAAGGAACGATTGATAATATTTTTTCTATATTAAGGGCCGGTAGAAAAATATTTGATGACGCAAAAGTTGACTCAATAATATCTTTTTTCGCAAATAGAAAAAGTAATGATATTAAGATAGTTAATTTTGAAAATGGTGAATTTATTCTAAAAAGAGAGGTGAGTAAAAAGTCACTGCCCACACCTTTTGTTTTTGATGGTTTATTTTCCGACAATCTTGATCTAATATCAAGAATTGGTGTATCAAAAAGTAGGTTGTTTGATTATTGTAAGTGTGAAAACGCTTGTGCAACATCTGATGCTTATAAACTAGCGCCACTCGTCAAAAGTCTTAAAAATGATCAGTTCAATGAGAAAAAATATCTCAAGATAATTAACACGGGAACTATCGGTAAGTTTTATTCAAAATGGGGCGAAAGAGAGATGACTTATTTAAAGCACAAGTATTTATATCCCGTAGTAGATAGGAAAGATTTTTTGAACCTATTCCAGAATTCTTACGGGGCTAAATCATTAGAGCCCAAAATTATTATCAAAGGACTAAATTTGCTTGATGGATGTTTGGATGAAGACGGGACGGTTATTCCTGGCAAAACCACTTTAATAATTACCGACAGGAATATTAATAAATTAAAATTTATACTTACTATTATTAATAGTAGGTTGGCGTTTTTCTATATTAAAGAAAAATACCCTGCCTCAAGTTATAATCAAGGCACAAGCTTTACAAAGGACATGATTAATAATCTGCCGATTCCAGAGTTAAGCGATAAAGATCAAAAAGATTTGATAAGTATTTCGGAAAAAATACCCCCAATTGTCACATTAGACAATTATCAAAACGACAAAAAGGAACAAGCGAAAGTTCATGACTTGGAGCATCAAATAGACGAACTGGTGTATAAACTTTATAGTCTTACCGAAGATGAAAAAGAAATAATTCGAAAATCGTAATTATTATGACTACAAATTTTTCTGATAAAACAACTCCTCCAGAAAATAGTCCAACTTCCACTAGGAATGTTGAAATATCTGATTTGATTGATCGGGAATTAATAACAAAACTGGATTTAATTAAAAGTACTGGTACTTTGTATAAGAAATATTCTGAGATATATTCTGGTGGTATCTATGCCTTAAACGAGAGAAGTAGAAATGAAAATCTTGATTGGATGTCTCAATCAGCAAATTCTTTTCGTGAAATTTTTTATGTATTGCAAAAGAATGAAACCAAAGCTCTAAAAAAAATTTTGGCAGAGTTTCTAAAAAAATCCCTCACAAAAAAAGAAGTTGAAAAATATAAAGAATATCTAAGCAATTTGTATTCTCTGTTTTCAGATCTGACTCACCATTTTTCTGGCATAACAACTAATTTAGATGAACAGATTTACTCAATTAACGAAAGCCTTGTAATTAAAGCGAATGAGTTAGATCAAGACAAATACTTTAAAGCGGTTAGGCTCTATAAGGAATATCTAAAATTATTAATTACTACAGCAATCGAAATACACCAAAGAATTGATAAATGTATAAGGGACAATAAAAGAGATAAAGAACTAATTAAAGTTTTCCTAAACAATAGTTACGACTCAAGGATGTATTTCTTTTCAAAGGTAGACGAAAATTGGTTGCATTGGCTTTGGACAAAAGGTTTTTTAGTTGTCCTAAAGAAGCCGGTCGACGATCAGACAAAATATTCTTATCGAATGCCAGAGCTTGAATATTTGATGAGAATGGCAGAAAAAGAGTCGGCAGAGATAGCCAAGATTATTGATTCTGTAAAAATCTCTGAGACGAACTTTAATCCTGAAGTTGTTGACAGATTTTTATGGATAATAACGGCCCTTCCGGTAGAGCAAGTTAGAACGCTTACAGCAAAGATACGAGACGAGAAGTGGGTTTATTTAATGCGAGCCTTTCGTAAGTCCGGCTATGATTTTGAAAAAATCGTAAAGAGATTGGTTGAAGGCAAAGAAAGCGATGCAATTTTAGAATTAGCACAGGCTATTCTTATTGTTAAAAGCAAAGCGGAAATTTCAGAAGAAGGAACCAGTTTTAGCATGGATGATCCTTTCTATGTCAGCGATATTGATGCATCAGGTATTTTTGAAGCTTTGGCGGATATCCAAGATTCACACAAAAAGGAAGCACTAAAGGTCACCGCTGGCATAATGGCAGAAATAGTAAAATTGGCTAAACCCGATGAAACAAAAGTGTTTGAGTATATGGATTTATTTTCTCTGTTTGATGTTGATTTTTTCTCACTTGAAATTGAAAACCAGAGAAGCTCTTCCTATCGTGAAGATATAAAAAATCTTACCGCGACAACCAAGAAGTTAATTGAAAGAACCATCGGTAAAAAGTGCGGTGATGATAATGAGGCAAGAAGGTTATTTAAATATATCAACAAATTGCCCTCGTGTCGTTCAATGTGGCGATTAAGGTTGTTTGCTCTAGCACAATGTCCGGAAGTATTTAAAGAAGAATTAAAAAGTGCCCTTTTTAAATTATTTGAGGTTAAAAATTATTACGAAATAGAGGGCGGGGCTGAATACAAAAAAACTCTTAAAATTGCCTTTCCTTATCTGTCTAACGCTGATCAGCGAGCTTATGTTGCAAAGGTTTTGCAGTATTTTTCGGAAAAAGCAGAACAGAACCAGGACCAAAATTGGCATAAACGAACTGGTTGGGAAATTTTATCAAGTATCTGCAATTATCTAAAAGATGGCGATCCTCAAAAATGTGAGAAGGCTTTTGGTAGTAAATGCGATGAAAAATACGAACCAGAACCATCAATCGGTAGAGTGCAGTCCGGCTTTGTTTCTCATAGATCCCCAGTAAACCTTGGTGACCACACAATTGCACGAATCATTGAAAATCTAAAATTCGAATGGACACCAGAAAAGCTTAATGGGCAATTCAAAAACGATGACTTTTTGAACCCTCGAGGCGTTGAAGGTCTTGGTGATGCCCTAAAGGAAAATATTAAAAAACGAACAAGTGAATATCTAAATAATATTAACAGCTTCTTTGATAGAGACGCTATTCATCCGCATTACATGTATTCGCTTTTGCGTGGCATTGAAGAAATGATTCGTAGCGAGCAATCATTGGACTTGGTGCAGATTGGTCAGATTTTTGGATTGTTTAGAATCATAAAAGACAGCGGCGAGAAGACGCCTTTCAAGAGAAAGGATGACAAATCTTGGTCAGCTGATTGGATAGAAGTCCATAAAGTAATTACAGACACATTGCTTAATGTCTTAGAAAATAAAGAAATTAAAGGATCCGTACATAAAGCACACAGAGAAGAAATTAAAAACCTAATATCTTATCTATTTACAATCAAAGATAGTCCATCAAAAGAAGACGAAGATCCGAAATATGGTGATCCTTATAGTGTGGCTATCAATTCTATTCGAGGACGAGCGTACGAGGCATTTGTCATATTTACTGAAAATGACGGAAAAAAATTAGCCGAGGATATGAAAGAAATCTATAAAAAGGTTCTCTTAGATGATTCTCTTGCGGTCCAGTTCGTTATCGGCAGATATTTAGCAACATTTTATTTCCGCGACAAAGAATTTGTAATCAGCCTATTTTCGGAGATTTTTTCGAAGGACGATCCAAAGAAAAAAGATATTTACTTAGCGACTTGGGAGGGGTATTTGTCAAATACTCTATACGACAAGTTATTTGTTGAACTCAAAGATTATTATAGTTACGCAATCACGCTCGATCCTAAAGATTACACACAAAGGAAATATTCAAAAGGACTTGATGAGTCTTTAGCGATCCATATCGCACTTGCCTTTGCTCATCTTGGATTAGACATTAAGGACCCATTGTTTGTGCAGTTTTGGAGTACGCCAAATGTAAAAAGACATCAGGAATTTATATCTTTCATTGGTCGCAGTTGTTTAACACGAGATCAAGCCAGTGACCAATGGTTATCAGAAAACAAAGTAAGAAAAGAAAAACTTATCAAGTTTTGGGATTGGGCATTGAAGAATGTTTCGGAACCCAAGGCTTTATCTGGTTTTGGTTTTTGGATAAATCCTGATAAAGAAATTTTGGCTGATAGTATCGTGATCGAAAAAATGGCAGAGACGCTAAAAAAATCCGATGGCAACATTGATTGGGATTACGGTCTTATAAAGAGATTACCGATTTTTGCGGAAAAGAATGGAGACAAAACACTAGAAATCATTTCAAATTATTTGCTTGATTCTAAAAACAATCTAAATCAGAATCGTCGTGCACCACTTTTGTATCAGACAGAGATTAAAGACGCTTTAAGTATCGTTTATAAAAATGGAAAAAGAGAGACAAAACAAAAAGTAGCAGGCCTAATAAATATACTTATTGAGAAAGGAAGCAATGTGTTTTGGAGCCTTAAAGAAATTATAAGCGAAAATCAAAAAGAGGCATGATTGAAAATCTTAAATCAACAATAAATTTATGAAAGATACAAATATTTTTATGAAAATTAATTTGATCAACCAAAAAACCAAAATAATAAATTTATGAAAATTGATCTTTGGGAAATGATTAAAAACGCATTGCCAATTTTGTGGAAATTTTGGCCCATTTGGGTAATTTTGTTGGCCATCATTGCAATCAGGTTGTTTTTTTATTTGTTTGATTTAAAAATAGATCACTGGCGCATTCGCCGGAAATTTAAAAAAGGAGAAACATGGCGTTCTAATAATGAACTTTTGCAATGGTTACGAAGAATGAAGCCATGGGAATTTGAAAATTATATTGCAGGTTTATTTTCAAAGCTTGGTTATAGAATAGAAGTTACGGGCGGGTCTCATGACGGAGGCATTGATGTAATTGCCGAAAAAGACGGAATAACGAATTACATTCAATGCAAAAAGTTTATTACTTCCGAAGTGACCGTTGGAGCTGTCCGGGATTTTTACGGTTCTCTTGCTGATCATTTGGCTAATGGAAAAGGATATTTTATTACCACGAACAAATTTACGCTGGACGCAGAAAAATTTGTCGAAGACAAACCTATCGAATTAATAGATAGCTTTAAATTGGTAAAATACATAAGAATGGCGGAGAAGGGTAATAAAAAAACAGAGGTGATTAAAGATAAGCCTAAAGTTTGTCCCGATTGCGGAGGTAATTTAATTGGTAAAACGGGGAAGTATGGAAAATTTTTAGGCTGTTCAAATTATCCAAAGTGCCAATATACTGAGAATGTTTGAAATACTAGATACAAGAACCAAAAACAAAAAAATTGCTAAAAAATTAAAATAAATAAAGTAGAAAAAATAAAATTATGGCAAAAGTTAATCATCCAATTAAAAAGTTTTGGGAATCAGATAAAAAACCTTCCTATTTAGACATTTCTAAGAGAAAACTCGGGAAAATTCCCCCTACGCACAATGTCAGATTTAAAAGCAAAACTCAAAAAAACAAAAGAGAAGGCAATATCCAAAAATAAATTGACCAAATGGTGTATAAACTCTACGGACTTATGCAGGAGAGATTAGAATTATAGAAAATTTTAATAAGAAATAAAATATGCAAGATATACAAATGGATAGACGCATTAATCTTATTAGCGAATGGGTTTCGATTGGAACAACGTTTCTGTTAGCGAGCGTTGCCTTTTTAGCGCCTTATGTCATTGAAAAATGGAAACATAGATTTTATTCCGCAAAATTAGCTTTTAAGTTTTTCCACACACCTCCATACTGTCATATTACAGAAAAGAAGAGAGCAGGTGTGAGTCTTCCTGTTTATTATTTTAGGTTTAAAGTTGTAAACAAAGGTAAAACTCAAGCTGAGCAATGCGAAGCTGTGCTTGAAAAAATTTGGAAGGAAAATAGTGCGGGTGAACTTAGAAAATTTGCTGGATTTTCGCCAGTTTCACTTAAATGGTCTGGTACTCAAAATGAAAAATATTTTACTATACAGCCAGGTAGAGAACTTTTTTGTGATATAGGTCTAATCCATCATCCGAATTATGAACAAAAGTCTGTGTATAGAGCCATAACTGAAGAAGAAAACAAGAAAAACAAATTTTTCTTCGAGCTTTCAGAACGATTTTACGCACAATGGGATTGTTTAATTCCGGGAAAATATCAAATTAAAATAACGATTTACAGTAAGAATGCAGAAAAAATTAGCAGGAAGTTTAAAATTACTTGGTCTGGAACTTGGAAAGACGAAGAAGCTGATATGCTGAATGAATTAGTGATTTTTTAAAATTTAGATTATGCAAATTAAATTACCAGATATAAATTCGTTAATGAGGAAAATTTTACCGGTAAAAGCTTCTTTTATTGGTGATTATATCCACCCAGCATTAGGAAAAACTGCGACACAAACTATAGAACAATGGAGATTAAATTATTTAAAAGAATTAAAACTAAATAATTCTCTTGATAATATTGAGAAGTTTAAGGTTTTCATCACCAGTTTATTATTAAGAGCTAATAAGGGAGAAGTTGGCGGAAAACTATATAATGCTTTCAATAATAAGGTTAAAAAGTTTAGCGATTTAAATAAAGGAAATATTAGAAAAGTTTTGAAAGATTCAGGTTATCGTTTTCAAAATCAGGGGACAGAAACAGTATTAAGTTTTAAAAAATTGCTATTTAGCAAATATCAAGGAAAGTGGGATAAGTATTTTAAAGAAGCTAGGGAAGATTATAGAAATAATTTTCTAAACGATGATTTTTTGAAAATAAGGGGAGTTAGTTTTAAGGTAAGAGATTTAGCTTTAAGTTGTTTTCTAAAAGAATATTCTGCTAATGATTTTCATGTAGTAGATGTTTTAGTAAGAACAGGTTTAATTTTATATGGATATGGTGATTTAAATTTTGGCACTAATCCTAATAATAATGAAAATTATTTATTTTTGAGGAATTTAATAATCACTATTTCTGAACAAACATGCTATTCTCCAGGAGAAATTGATAGAATTTTTTGGCATTTTGGTCGAGCAATTTGCAAAAGGAAACCGCTGTGTGAAAAATGTCCTGTAAAGAATATTTGTTTGACTTATCAATATGAAAATTAAAGCTGAAAAAGACTTAATTAAGCATGTCATTAATACGTATAGAGACGCCCGAAGAACTAAATTTGCTAATAATAAAATATTTAGAGGTAGATCTCATTCGATTAGTTCGATCATAGAAGATTTATTTGCTCATTATTTAACTCAAAATATTGAATGTGATCAAATATACATAGATCAACCTTTAAAAATTGAAGGAATAAAGGGAAGAAATATTTATCCCGACTTAGTTATCATAAAAGACGACAAAATAATTGCTTTACTAGATTTAAAAATGGATTTAGGCTGGAAAAGAAGAGAATTGTTTAATCTAGCTAAAAAATATTCCAATTTGATTAAAAATATTAGGAATAAAAAAGTTTCATTAAAAATTGGAGAGACCAAAGAAAGACGAGATTTTAAAGTTAGCAATAAGATTACCTATGATATTGTAATAATAAGCGATACAAATATTAATAAAGAGCTTCTAGAAAAACAACTAAAACAGATTGAAAAATTAAAACCCAAAATAGATGTGTTTATTCTAACAAAAGGCAAACACCCAAATAGTTACAATCTACCAATTCAATCTTTGTTATCTCAAATAATTGTTAATAAAGCCGATTTTGATAGAATGTTTAGAAAATTAAAAGCCAAAAAATATTTTTAGAATGAAATTTACAAAATTATGAAAAGGCTCACTTTCTATACAAACGAAAAAATCTCACAAGCAAGATTAGTTTTTAGACAACTTACAATCAATAGCATAGATGATGGTAACAGGTTTTTTGAAGCATTTTGTCCGGGGAATACAATTAATGTGGCCGATAGACCGTTTGAAAGATTCCAAGATTACGAAACATTTCTAAAGATTCTTAGAGACGATGATCAAATAAAATACGAGAAAATTCATAAAGGAACACCCTTTTATTTTTTAGCCTGGACCGCTTTCGACTTAAAAAATTATGAAAAAGCGGTTTTTTATATGGATGCGGCGATTTCGGAAGACATAAGAGCGCTTCCTAAAAACTGGATTAATACACCGGCAAGTCAATTCATAACCCTTAATCACGAAGGAAATCAAGCGGCAAAGGGAATAACAGAAGAATTAAGAAATGAAGTTTTAGATCAATTGAATCGTTTTAATGCAATCTCTGGCCTTAACAGCATAGACATAGATAGCTTTGTAAATAATTTTGTAAAGTTTTTGGTTATCCAAAAAGAAAATCATTCCATAATAACCGCACTTTATTCTTATCTCTTAGAGTTTAAAGATATATACCTTGCCTTATTGTTGAGAAGCACCGAAGGTGGCTCTATTGAACCAGCCTTAACTTATTTATTTAAGGGTAGTTTAATCTTTGAATCATTATTAAAACATTTATATCCTAATAAAGATAACAGAAGAGATAAATGTGAGACTCTCGGCGATGTTTTTAAGACTTCAGCATTCAAGACAGAATTTACTACTACTAGAATCTCGACGACAGCCAGTACATTAGAGGAAATACTTCGATCTATTGGTGGAAACGGTTTGCATACTGCATTTACTGTGACTAGTAAACTACGCAATACTACCGGACATAATTTGACATGGGTTGATGTTTTTGATGAACCTGATAATCTTAAAAAATTCTACGAACAACAGGTAAATGCAATTTTATATATAGCGCAGAAGAAATTTTTAGAACATTAGTAAGAAAATAAAGAATTTCATGTAAAGACATAATTAAAGTATGAAAAATGATAAATATAATTTCAAAACTTTCTTTGCGGAGAGATTTATAAAAATACAAAAGAGAGAAATACTAAAACAAAAATTAAAAAAGAATACTATTCTTTTAAAATAAGAATTATTTTGCATTATTTTTGCGGAAATCGATCAGTTGAGAAGTTAAAACATAAAGCATTTGAAATCAAACCACATATAATTGGTGACAGTTTATGTTTTTACAATAATCAATCAATCAAGAAAAAAGGCATTTTTTGGTTAATGGAAAAATTCAAAAAGTGAAACAATATCTTCATCTCAAACCAGATAAATATTACAGCGATCTTTATGACCGTTTCACTATTGAAGAATGTAAATACTGGGAAGATAAGAAGAGTATTGACGATTCGCCTTCAATCAAAGACAAAAATTCTGGTAAAGCAAAAATTAAAAGAGAATTTTCAATAAAAGTACTAATTCCCACAATTCTTCATTTTGTTAAAGGCGAGCGCTATAAAAAGAAAGCAGAAACTATTCGTGATTGGACGAGGCGTGATCAAGCTAAAGATGACCTATTGGCTTCAGCAGTACCGCCAAAAGCTGAGTGTTTAATCTGTGGAAGCGATTTAATTCCTAATTTTAGAGATCTTCATGATGGTTGGCTCGACAAAGAAGACAGAGTTCTTTTTATGTATGATTGCCCAAATAGATGCCTGCCTCGACGAGCATTTTTTGATAATGGAGAAGAATGGAAGCCAAAACCCCTTTTATGTCCTAAGTGTAAGACCGAAATGAATAGAAGCCATAAAAAAGAAACTAATAAAATAACTACTATTTATACTTGTCCAGAATGTGGTTATAAAGAAAAAGATACATTGGATTTAAATAGAAAATCTGAAAAAGTTGATCCTAATTTTGAATCAGATCGCAGGAAATATTGTTTATCAGACGAAGAAGGAGGAAAATATATTTCATGGATAACAAACTTTAGAGAACTTATGGAAAAAATCAAAGACAGAGAGGAGAACAAAGAAGCTTATAAAGCTGTTTCTAAAATCAAAAAGCTAAAGATTAACGATCTTGAGAAACTTTTAACCTCTCAATTAAAAAAGAACGGATACATTAAGTTAAAGTTCAATGATCCGGAGATAGCTAAGGATGTTATTGTAAGTTTTAGCGTAAGAGATGAAAAACCAGAAAGAGAAGAGTATGATAGTAGGAACCAGCTAAGAAAACTTATTAACAAAATCCTAAAAAATACCAATTGGCGGTTAATGAGCAAAGGAATTAACCACAGACTTGGTATTTTGACAGGAAGATTGAGAGGATATGAAAGAGAAGAAGATTTGTTAAAATTAGTGAAGAAAAATAAATGATTTGTATTTATTGCGGTAAAAATGAAAATGAAACAAGTTTTAAGGGTAAAGAGCATGTTATACCACAAAGCTTTGGAAAATTTGGTTCCAAAACTCCGACACTACACTGCGTTTGCGACGAGTGCAATGATTATTTCAAAAAAGAACTAGATCAAAAGCTTGCCCGAGACACTCTTGAAGGCGTTACGCGTTATAAGAAGGGTATAGTTTCAAGAGAGAAACGATTTCCAAAAAGTTTACGGTTTGAACTTGATGAAACCGAAGAAGCTGGAGAATACGGTGGTGCTATCTTGGGCGGATACGATCCGATTACTGGCGAATCATTGCCGTTAGTATCTCAATTTTGGATACGTAACATTAAAAATAACAAATGGGAAAAGTATTCTATTGAAGAGATAAAGAGTATATCAATTACAGATAAAAAGTACGGCCCTACCACTTCAGGCGGTCGACAGATGAGGGTAATGGCGTCATCGAGAGAAGAATACGACGCAGTTATTCAAGAATTAAAAAACTATAATATACCGTATAAGGAAAAAGAAATTTTGGGACAACCTCCTTTTCTGAAAAATGTGGATGCCAAGGGGAAAGTAGAATTGCACGCAATAATCCAAGGTACAATTGATAAAGTCAGGAAAAGAGCGTTTGTCAAAATTCTTTTCAATTTTGCCACTTATTATATGAGTGTTGTGGAAACATCGAAGCCTGAATGGGGTAAGGCAAGAGATTTCGTGCGATATGATGGCAAGATATTACCTGGTTGTATGTCTCAAAAATCATTTTGGGATGGACAAGAAACAAAAAATATGCGTTTTGCAAGTAATAGTTATAATATCCGGATAGAGAACCAGAAAGGAAATATTGTTGGCGTGATACAGTTCTACAATTTATTCACATACGAATTTATTTTGGTTGAAAATTATTCTTTGCCACCCGAGAAGGAAATTGCGTATAGATTTACTCCTGGTCAAGAGCCGTTCTTGGGCATAAAAATGTCAAAAAGAACTATATAGAATTCTTCTTTAATTTTTAAAGAAATGAAGAATAAAATATCTATAAAAAAACAAATTGAAAAGATTCTTAAAAATATTGATAGTGTTGCAGAAAAATCTAAATATCTGCATGAAGTTGCTAATGAATATCAAAAGGTCAGAGATTTATATTTTAAAGAATTAGAGAATAAGAAGAGTGCCCAAAAAATGCAATGGATGATGGATATATTAAATTTTGTAATTACTGATAATATATTAAAAGAAATGATGTCCGGGACGACAAAAGACGGAAAACCTTGGAAGTATCCCGATAATTCTACTTTTACTGAAAGTGGTTTCAAGGAAGCAGAAAAAGCTCTTAGGAAAACAAAAAGTATTGTATTAAAAGCAAGATATGCTGATTTTCTTTGGTTGTCTAAAGGAGATTATAAAAAAGCCAGGATTGCATTAGATGCTTACCTAAAGTTAATTAAAAAATATGAAGAAGCGGACAAAAAAAATCCCAATAATCACTACGGACTTGATGTTTTGTTATCTTTCAAAAGAGTTTTTCAGATATCAAAAAGCATTAACTATAAAAAAGGTGATATAAATAATGAGTTAAAAAGACTGTGCTTTAATTTTAATCCGGATAGTAGCTCAAAACTAAAATTGACAATAGATCTTATAGAAATCGCTTTTGATAATAGGAATTATTTTAAAAACAAAAAATTTTGGGAGGAATTAGTTATCGTTTGCGAAAATCATTATAAAAAATTACACGAAAATAAAAACTGGTATTTTGCCAGAGAGTATTTAAATAATGCTAAAAAAATTGAATTAGTGATTTTAGATAAAAAAACTAATAAATGGGATAAATTAATTGCAGAAAGTTATTTGTCTGAAGCGGATAATTATAAATCACAAAAAAATTTTGCAGAATTATCTTCTTTAATAAATGCAATTGAAGAATATCAAAAATTAAAAGATTTTAAAAAAGTTGAAGAATTGAAAAAACGATATAAAGAATCGTCAAAAAATGTTCAATTTAACGAATTTAAAACAGAAATTAACCTTTCTAAGGTTATTAGTCATGCGAAGAAACAGGTCAATAAATTATCTAAGTTGCAACCAGAAGAGGTATTTAAATATTTAGTAGTCAGCCCAAACTTATTTCCGAGATTTGACGATATAGAAAAAGCAGTAAAAGAAAACGAAAAGAAGTTTGTATTTCAGCATATATGTAATCAAAGTATTTTTGACCAAAATATGAACATCGCACGCGAATATTGTTCCGAAGAAGAAAAACATTTCGCCGCAATCTTGCAGCAATTCGGCATGTCTTTGGTTATATACAGAGTTTATTTGGAGATTATCTTAGAAAAATTAATTAAACAAAACATTTTAACGTGGGCGAATACGAAAGCTTTCCTGAAAAAATATAGCTGGTATAAGAAAGTATACGAAATAAAAGACAGGAAGGGAAAAATTTTATTAAAAACGCAAAAATGGATTGACCTTATTGAGCCGGGGATAAAACTATATTTAATTAGTGCCAAAAAATATCTTAGAAACAGAAAGAAAAACCTGCCTTATTCAAATATTGTTCTCGCATCAGATTCACTGGTCATGAAAATCGAAGGGATAATAAGAGAAATTTTTCACATATTAGGTAAACCCACCTTTACGATAAGGGATGAAAAGGACGGAAAGACTACCACAAAAGAAAAACATTTAAATGCTTTCTTGATCGATGATTTTGCAAAACAAATATTTAATAATGATTTAAGATTATTAATGAGGTTTTTATTAACGGAGCCCTCTGGTCATAATTTAAGAAATAGTATCGGACATTGCTTAATTCAAAGAGAACATTATAATTTTCTAAACCTTCATTTAGTTTTCTTAATTATCCTTAGATTGGGAAATTATAGGTTTGAAAAAAATAAAAATACTATAGACCGAGACACCTCAAGCCAAGTTCTGGAATAATCATCAAAAAAGCCTTATAATGCTTGTATTGGTGTAGTTCTTGACCGAGACACACCGCCAGAGTAAGACAAATCGCCCAAACTTGGGTGATTTGTTATTTATTAACTGTATTTTCAGAGGTTCTAATCTTGAGAAGTTCTTTCTCTGTCACTGCGGGATTTTCAGAGATAATTTTGAAGTAGGGATGAGTTCTATTGTTTTAATTCCAAACTTGGTTAAAAAACTTGACTAAAATTTAATTAATTGTTATGATGATCTCATTAGGTCAAATCTTTAAATGGGAGGTGAAATAATTAGCGGTTCTTTTACAGTGAATCTGTATGACCTGATCAGATTTAAAAACCAAAAAAGCGTTCTCACAAAGGAGGACATCAATGTTACGAAAATTCTTGCTTGTGTTTCTGTGTTTTGCGTTAATAGCAACGACAGTGGTATTTGCTACCACAGAGCCCAATTTCACGGTAGTAGTTCTTGGCTGTGGAGGCGGACCCTTCCAAGACAACATTTCCAGCTATATGATCTGGCCTACGGGTTTGACCAACGAGGCCGTCCTATTTGACGCCGGAACCCTGTTGGTCGGCATCCAAAAGGCGGCAGATCTAGGCAATCTCTGGGATTTCAAGATCCCTACCGATTCCGACCTGACCCTTCCGGGCTTCGTTCTACAGAATATCAAGGCGTACATGATCTCGCATGTTCATCTTGATCATATCGCTGGACTGGTGATCGACTCTCCGGTAGATTCCAAGAAGGACATCTTGGGTATTAGCTCGACTATCGGTTACCTTCAGAAAGACGTATTTAACTGGGAAGTATGGCCGAATTTCGGTGACGCCGGTCCTGGATACCCATTGGCAACATACCATTATGTCATCATGGATCCCGGCGAGGAAATCGCCATCTCGAATACATCGATGACGGTCGAGGCGTACGTACTCAGTCATAGTGCGCCTTACGAATCCACTGCATTCCTGCTCGGCCATGACGGCTATTACGTCCTCTACTTCGGTGATACCGGCCCTGATCTGGTAGAGAAATCAGATCGGATGCAAACTGTCTGGGAGCGGGTTGCTCCTCTGGTTAGAGAGGGCAAGCTCCTCGGCGTATTCTTGGAGTGTGCCTACGAAAACAGCCAACCCGATAGTTCACTCTTTGGTCATCTCACTCCATCATGGATGATGTCAGAATTCCATCAGTTGGCTGATATAGTGGCTCCTGATGATCCTGAGCATGCGCTGAATGGCTTGAACGTAGTTGTGGCTCACATTAAACCAATTGTGAAACAACTCCCGGCGCCGGGAGTTGTAATTCCCGAGCAATTTGCAGAGCTCAACGATCTGGGCATCAATTTCATTGTTCCTTATCAAGGGATGCGCATCGGCTTCTGAGAACAGCTACCTAAAGTTTTGATTACAAGGGCTGGCGGAAAATCGTCAGCCTTCTTTTTTTTATATTTGTTTTTTTTATCTCATTTTCCTAAAATATTATAGATCGGGATACCTCAAACCGAGCTCTGGAATAATCGTCAAAAAACCTTATAATGCTTGTATGGACATAATTTCAATGAGACACACCGCCAAATTGCGTTTTTTAATAATTTAACGAGACAAGAATTATGGACTTTTTAATCTCTTTATTGCCGACAATTGAACATTTTCGCCTTTTGGGATATTGGATAGTTTTGCTGATATCTTTTTTAGAGTCGTTAGCATTTGTCGGTATTGCAATTCCCGGCACTATTTTTGTTATATTAGCGGGTTTTGTTTCGGCAAAAGGTTTTTTTGATTTGGGAGATGTAATTTGGTTTGCCGCTATTGGCGCAATTATGGGCGATGCATTGAGCTATTATTTAGGAAGTCATGCAAAAAAAATATTCAAAGATGACAGTAAAATTTTCAAATCAAAATATTTAGATGGAGGAAAGTCCTTTTTTAGCAAGTACGGAGGAAGAAGCATTTTTTCAGGCAGATTTGTGGGACCCATCCGGCCAATCATTCCTTTTGTTGCGGGAATGTTTAAAATGGATAGAAAAAAATTTCTTTTGTGGAACATTTTTAGCGGTTTTGCATGGGCAACTAGTTTTTTATTAATTGGTTATTTCTTCGGGCAGGCATGGGAAACCATTATCTTGTGGTCAACAAGAGGGGGCATATTTATAGCGGTGTTCGCTGCTTTTATTTTCGTTTTTTATGTGTTGAAGTGGCTTATAATCAAGAATGGCAAAGAAATTTTATTTTTCTTAGTTTCTATATGGTGTTCAATAAAAAAGGCAATTGCGAATAATCCTGATGTTCAAAAACTAGCAAAGAAACACGCCTTACTTTTTAAATTTATAAAAAACCGGCTAAATAAAAATAAATTTTCTGGCCTGCCGGCAACCTTTCTCTTTTTAGCATTTATTTATATATCTTCTCTTTTTATTGGAATCGTTGAAAATGTTATTACGGCGGATGTCATTGTCTCTACAGACACTCGCATTGCTAATTTACTTTCTGTATTTAGGAGCGTTAAGATAACAAAGTTTTTCCTTTGGATTACATTGCTTGGTAAATGGCAAATTGTTTCAGTCTTTGCTTTTGCAACGGTTGGCATTTTATGGCTATGGCGTAAGCGATCGTACATTACTCCACTCCTTCTTGCTATTATAGGCAGTGAAATTTTTACAGGATTAGGCAAGGTTATTTTGCGTCGTCCGCGGCCAGCATTGGCAGTTTACGCAGAACATTCTTTTTCTTTCCCAAGCGGACATGCTGCAATCGCGGTTGCCTTATACGGTTTTTTAATGTACATATTTATTCGCAACGCGAAGCGATGGAGAATAAAAATAAACTTATTTTTTGCGGGGATTGGGCTTATATTGCTAATTGGTTTTAGTCGTTTATATCTTGGCGTTCATTATGTGAGCGATGTCTGGGGTGGTTACTTGGTTGGCGTGTTGTGGCTCATTATAAGTATTAGTATTTCAGAATGGCTGCTTTTAAGAAAAAAAGGCGCTGTTTTATTTTTACCTCAAGCAAAAATACGCATTATTTCAATAGTTTTAGTTTTTATTTCACTTTTGTTTTATACTGTATCTGCTGTCAACTATCATCCACAAATTGAACAACCTCCGGTTTTGCAAAAAGAGATTATCATTCAAAATGTAAGCGAAATTTTCTCACATGAACAGTCAAAATATACAGAAACGCTAACTGGAGAAAAACAAGAGCCTATTAGTTTTATAATTCTTGCTGATAATGATGAGCAACTCATTAAAACTTTCAAAAAGGGAGGATGGTTTTTGGCAGAAAAGGTAAGCGTTTCCTCAATAACAAAATTAGCTAAAGAGGGCTTTTTAAAACAATCATATCCTCAAGCGCCAATGACACCGTCATTTTGGAACAAACAGACACACAACTTTGGCTTTGAAAAGGCCACTCAATCTAATAGTATTAGCCAACGCCACCACGCAAGATTTTGGAAAACAAATTATCTGACAGAAAATGGAAAGAGAGTTTATTTAGGGACCGCAAGCTTGGATAGCGGTATAAAATGGGGCGTTACGCATAAAATAGAACCAGACATTGATACGGAACGCGAATTTTTGTTTGAGGACTTGCAGAATTTAAAGCTAATTGAAAATTTTAAAAAAGACCAATTTATTGAACCTACTTTAGGAGAAAATTTTTCCGGAGATCCATTTTTTACCGACGGCAAGCAATACATTATTTCTATAAAATAGACAACCTATACTTGACGGACGTTCAATGTCCGCCATATAAAGATTAAAAAAGCGCAAATTACTGAAACTTGCGTTTTTCTTATTTTAATTTTACAGCGGATGTCGAACATCCGTCAGCTTTTTATCGTCTGATAATCACTGAAACAATATAAAGGATATAAATTAAAACAAAAGCCATGCCTTCCCAGCGCTCCAGCGTATAATGTTTTCCTTCAAAAAAGTCAAGAAAATGCTTTTTGCCATGGATTAAAAAGAAAAACAAGAGCAGGCTGACAAGAATACATAAAACAAGATCTGGATTTAGATTGATACTAAAATTAAGCGGACGAATAAGAGAACTTAATCCTAAAACCCAAAAAACATTAAAGATATTTGAACCAATAATATTGCCAATAGCAATGTCAGCATTTTTTCTAAAAGCAGCAATTATTGAAGTTGCAAGCTCTGGCAAAGAGGTTCCAACAGCAACAATAGTGAGCCCGATCATTGCTTCGCTTAGGCCTAAATTCTTTGCAATTAAAACAGCGCCATCAACTATCCATTTTCCTCCCAAAAATAATCCGAAAGATCCTGCCACAATCATCAATAAGGATGATGACATTGAAACAGTTTTGACATCAATTTTTTCTTCTCCCTTAACCCTTGCGCTAAAAAAAGTATAAATAATAAATAGAATAAAGAATGATATCAAAATAACTCCATCAATATGCGAAAGAATATTTTGAGTTTGATGAAACAAGAAATCATTTGCTAAATAAAAAAGAACAATAACTGCCAAAATGCTAAAAGGAATTTCTCTCCAAACAGTGCCGCGCTTAATTGTTAAAGGATATATTAGAGCTGCTATGCCTAAAATTAATAGAATATTTGAAAGATTTGAGCCAATGATATTGCCAAAAGCAAGACTGGCATTGCCTCTAATGCTTGCGATAATATTAACAATTAATTCAGGAGCGGAAGTTCCAAAGGCAACAATAGTTAAACCGATGACTAAATCAGATATGCCCCATTTTTTTGCCAAAGCGGATCCGCCATTAACCAAAAGACCGGCGCTCTTAATAAGAATGAAAAAACCGATAGCAAATAAAAAATATGTAATCATATAAAGTAATTATATCATATATCATAATTCAATTTCTAATAGTGGATAAGTAAATTTGCTAAAGAATATCTTTTTTAATATAATATAGTAAATTCATATAACCTGGAGGTCATGTTTTGTGTCGTGTTTTAATTTTATGTCAAAAATTCTCCGTCCCATATATGTAGAAAAAAACGAGGGTGTTGGATCAATTTTAGGCCGTATTCAAAAAACCAGTGAAAACGATTTGGCTTTAGTTTTTCCACCGGATAGCGTTGTCTTTCATAATGTGCTTGAGATAGAATTTCTCAAAAGAGAGTTAGACAGAATCAATAAAGATGCTGTTATTATTACAAGTGATCCCGCTCAAGCGGAGTTAGCAAAAGGATTGGGGTTTAAATCAAGCGATGACATAAAAAAAGACGGGGAAACAAATAAATTCTTAAAAGATTTTTATAAGAAAAAGGAAGAAAAACAGATTAAAACAATTAGTCCTTTAATTAAATCGCAATCGCAAGTGTCCGATATTATTTCTCGAAAAACGCAGGACAAAAACTCTATAAAACTTGAGGTTAAGCCAATAGAGCAAAAACCAGAGCCGCAAAAATTTGAACCTATTCAGATTGATACAGAAAAAAAGGAACAGGAGGAAGAAATTGAGTCAAGAGTTGAGCCGATATCTCTCACAGAAGAAGACATTGGACAAGAAGCAAAACAGAAAGAAAAAAAGACAAGTTTTTTTCATAAATTTAAACCAAAAATATCTTTTTCAAGGATTAAAAAAGTATCTTTGAATAAAGCGGCGAAAAGTCCCCTTAAAAAGATTTTTGTTCTATTATTACTTTTGGCTGTGGGAGTTTTTGTTCTAACCGCTACTTTTGTTTTTCCAAAGGCCGATATTTTAGTAAGCCCTACGAAAGAAAAAGTTCAATTAAATGTTGACGTTGTCTTTAATCCCGAAGTTAAAGCAGTTGATTTTGAAGAAAACATTGTTCCGGGACAAATTTTTAAAATTACAAAAACGATATCTAAAGAATTTTCAACAACACAAGAAGAAGATATAAAAAGAAAAGCCAATGGTGTGATTACAATTTACAACGCCTATAGTTCGGAATCACAGACATTAGTAGAAACAACACGATTTAAATCTCCTGATGGCAAGATTTTTCACATTATAAAAACAATTACAGTGCCTGGAGCAAAAATTGAAAATGGCAATATTATTCCTTCCTCAATTGAAGCTAACGTAATAGCCGATGAAGCTGGAGAGGATTATAATATTGGACCAAGCAGATTTGATATTCCCGGATTTGAGGGAACAGATAAATATAAAGGATTTTACGGTGAATCAAAAAAGAATATGACAGAAGGATTGATTAAAAAAGGATTAGTTGTTGGCAAAGACGATGTGGCGAATGCGGAAGCAGAACTTAAAGATCAATTAATTAAAGCCGCCAAAGAAGAACTTAAAACTCAACTTGGGGAAGATCTTAAGCTTATTGAAGAATCGCTTGTTGCCGATGTTGTAGAATCTGTTCCAAGTCCGTCTTTAGGCGAACCTGCTGATAAATTTACCTTAAATCTCAAGGCGTTAGCTCAAGTATTTGCTTACAAAGAGTCTGATCTGAACGACTTAATAGAAGAAAAAATAGCTCTTAAAATTTCTGATAAGCGATTAACTCTTCCTAAAACTCAAAAAGTTGATTTTCAGTACGAAAAAGTAGATTTTTCTTTAAGCGAAGCAAGTTTCAATTTAATCGTTGAAGAAGATATTAGTTGGAAAATAGACGAAGACCGTTTGAAGGAAATTTTAGCTGGTAAAAATGAAATTGAAGCGCAAGAAGCAATTAAACTTTTTTCTGAAATTACATCAGCGCGGGTAAGTCTTTGGCCCTTTTGGCTGAAAAACATACCAAGAGATTTTAGAAAGATTAGAATAACTATTGACTATTAATCGGTTTTACCCTACAATGGTCAAAGTAATAAAATTTATACTATATGGCAAGTGATCAAAAAGATACGATTCAGAAAGAAGGGGTAGTGGTGGAAGCCCTGCCAAATACAACTTTTAAGGTAAAATTTGACGATGGGAAAGATGCATTAGCCCATCTTTCTGGTAAAATGAGAATGTATCATATTAGAGTTTTAACCGGAGATGTTGTGCTCGTTGAATTTAGTCCTTACGATGATTCTAAGGGGCGCATAGTTTTCCGCAAGAAATAATATTTTTCAGAGAAGTAATTTTTTTTATTCAGTTTTTGTTTTTTTATGAAAGTCAGATCCTCGGTTAAAAAAATTTGTCAACATTGTAAAATCGTTCGTCGTAAACGGCGCGTTTATGTTGTTTGCAAAAATCCTCGCCACAAACAAAGACAGGGCTAAATGCTCACTTCGTTCGCTAAATGAAAAGATTAAAGATAAAAAACAAAAATTATTGTAATTAATTAAGAATTCAAAAAAAATCAACCCAAGTTTTTATTTTTTATTTTTTATTTTTTAATTTGAGCGTAAGCGAATATGCCTCGCATTTCTAACACCGATATACCGGAAAATAAACACATAGTAATATCATTAACTTATATTTATGGGATAGGGCGTGTTTTGGCTGAAAGAATTTTAAAAAAAGCTAAAATTGACTGTCGAAAAAAAACATCTTTATTAAATAATGAAGAATTGTCGCGTTTACGCAATATTATTCAAGAAGAATATAAAACAGAGGGTCGGTTGCGCGAAGAGATTCGATCAAATATCAGTCGTCTAAAAGAAATTCATTCTTATAGAGGGTTGAGACATAGCAGAAATTTGCCTACTAGGGGTCAAAATACAAGGCAAAATGCCAGAACGGTCAGAGGTAATGTTCGTCGCACCGTAGCCACTGGTCAGAGAAAAGCTACTGCTAAAACATAATTAATTTAATTTTGAACAATGGGAAAGAAAAAAGTTATAAAAAGAACAGCTGAAGAAGTGCTTAAAGACCAAGAACGATTAAGTGTTGCTCAAACAAAGGCACAGGAGAAAACAACTAACCAAAAACTCACTAAGGGTAAGGCATATATTAAGTCAACATATAACAATACCATTATTACCCTTACTGATAGTTTCGGTAATGTTATCGCCTGGTCTTCTGCTGGAGCAGTTGGTTTTAAAGGACCGAAAAAAGCCACTCCTTACGCGGCTTCGCGAGTAGTTGAAATTTTAATAGAACGAGTCAAAAAAACTGGCCTTTCGGCAATAGAAGTTTTTGTTAAAGGGATTGGATCTGGCAGAGAATCGGCAATTAGAGCTTTAGCTGCTTCTGGAATGGAAATTCTTTCTATTAAGGACATCACGCCGTTGCCTCACAATGGACCTCGTCCAAAAAGAGCGCGAAGAGTTTAATGTTTTTATTCGTATTGATTCGTTACAAATTCGTGTAAATTCGTGATTTTATGAAACGTTATAAATCAAAAGTTGAAAGAAAATACGGAGAGAATCTTCAAATTAAGGGAGAGAGAAGCTTGTCTCCGAAAGCAGCGTTTCGTCGCCGTCCTTTTGCTCCGGGATTACAAGGCAAGAAAAAATTTCATAGAAAACTTTCTGAATATGGCCGTCAATTAGGCGAGAAGCAAAAGCTGAGAATATCTTATGGCCTTAAAGAAAAACAGTTTCGTAATATTGTTAAAAAGGCAACTTCTTCAAAAGAACAAGCTGATGTTTTGTTGATGAAATTATTAGAGAGAAGATTAGACAATG
>Ga0268278_1000452_pt1 | contig 28758 bp, 30 predicted proteins | sample saktaG_3_FD_190135 | JGI IMG/M metagenome (GOLD analysis project Ga0268278, IMG submission 190135) | Saline water microbial communities from Sakinaw Lake, British Columbia, Canada - sak_2010_1_5_55m | ecosystem: Environmental > Aquatic > Non-marine Saline and Alkaline > Saline ...
TTTATATATAATCTGTAGTAACTAAAACTTCAAGTCCTTTATTTTGCAGCTTGTAATCTCTGTTTAATAATTTATATTGAACATCTCCTGGACCAGACTCTATAAAAGTTGTAATTCCCATGTTAATTGCCAGTTTCAAAGATTTTTCCCATTCTACTATTCCACATATTTGGTTAACCAATGATTCTTTGATTTCATTTGTTTTATATATAAGCTTGCCAGTGGAATTTGTTATATGATGTCGTTTGGATTCGTTGATGGTAATATCCTTATCTTCCAACGCTTTTTTCATTTCTTCAGCAGCAGGCTTCATAAGTTCTGAGTGAAAAGGCCCTTCAACTGGGAGGTAAATTACTTTAATATTTTGACTTATAAGATATTCAGCTGCTTCTATTACAGCATTATTATTCCCTGATATTACAATTTGGTATTTGGAATTTACAGCAGCAACCTCAACAGTATTCCCGGGTGATGAATATATTTTACAAATATCATAAACTAAATTATGATCTTTAGTAAAAACAGCTGCCATATGAGATGTACCTTTTTTTACTGTTTCATTAGGTATACATTTAGTCATTGATTCTGCTCTTATCTTAACTAATTTTATTGCATCTTCTAACGACAAGACCCCTGAGGCAACCAAGGCAGAATATTCTCCAATAGAATGCCCAAGTGTTAATACACACTCAATTTTTTTACGCAATACATAAAGATATATTACACCCATTAATAACATGGCCTCCTGGCAATTAATTGTTTCTTTTAATGTTTCTTCTGGGTTTTTAATTGATGTTTCTTCTGGGTTTTTAATTATCAAGTTGGCTATATCAGGTCCTAAAATTTTGTTTCCAGTGTGAAGGATTTTTTCAACAATATCTTTGTTGGTAGAATATAATTCTTTTCCCATGCCAATAAATTGAGATCCTTGGCCAGGAAATATATAACATGCTTTAATATGTGGGGTTTTCATGAATAAAAGCATTTTTCTTGTAATATATAAAGGCTTTTATGGTATTTATTAGTTTAATTTAGAAATATTAATTTAATTGTATATTAATTAAAAAAATAATTAATTTTTGGCTGGTTTTAGGTCTTTCCAGACAGAATCAAACATCTTGGCCATTGCTGATGCAAAGAATGGTGTTTTTATCCATATTCCCAAATCATAGGTTGGGTGAACATCTTTATCATTTAAGGCCATGAACCAGAAATCCTTGTTGTCAATAACACAAAACCTTGCCTGTATATGATTTATATTCCTTAGTTCTGCGGTTTTTGATAATTCTTCAGCTATTTTCTGTGAATTAAAGCTTATTGGTGCAGCTATTCTTATTTTAACACCCTTATCTTTAAGTTTCTTAAATGTTTTTTTAAATGATTTGTGTTTTCTTTCAAGACCTTCCAGTGTAGTCATAAGAATTATGTTATCCTTAGCTTCTTTCATTAACAATTCAAGATGATTATAAGAATTTTGCCTTCCTTTTAAAGAGCCTGATAAATCATTTGGCTCAACCATCTTAATACCATTTTTAAATAAAAGGTTTAATTCATTTAATACCCCTGCTGATTTCATTGTGTCAAGAAGTTTTCTCTTGTAAACAGTGTCTTCATCTATCTTTTTCTTTATTCTTTCAACAACTTCTTCTGGCTGGATAGCAATGTATTTTATAGGCTTGCCTACTTTCATTATTATAAATCCTTTTTTCTCCAATGACTCAAGAACATCATAACTTCTTGATCTTGGGACATTTGCTATATCACTTAACTCACCAGCAGTTGAAATCCCTCTTGATAAAAGGGCTGTCCAGAGCTTTGATTCATAACTATTTAAGCCAAAGTCCTTTAGTTTTATTAAAAAATCCTTTTTTACAATCATTTTAAACCCCTATTATTATTTAATTTAATATAGTATTTAATAGTAGTAAATGGGTTTAATATATAAATCTTTCGCTTTTTGTTATTTTAGAGTAATAAAAACCAAAAAATATCCAGAAATTTCCTAAAGAAACTATACCCACATACCCCTCTATTTCATATGGACCTTTTTATTAAAATGTGTTTAAAAAATATGTTTAAAATTATATTTTATTTATTATTGATTAAATTAAATTAAAAAATTATGAAAATTAAAATTTATTAATTTTAAGATTGATTTAATATTATTTATTATTTATCGCTTAAAATTAAAACTGTTGTTTTAATTTATTTATTTAACTAATTTTTATTTATTATTGTTTATAGTCAATAATCATATTTGTTTTCAATATAGAAAATATTCATTTATTATATTTATATTATTATAAATATATTATTATATATATATTTTATAACAATTATTATTAATAATATAATAATACAATAAACATTTTAATTTACAATAGTATATAAAAATAAGTTCATATTTTTTATAATGTTATCTAAAACATCTTTCATTTGAAACAAGGGGGTGACAGGCAAAATAATGGGTTTTTTATGATTTAAACAATGACCTTATTTTCAAGTGGAAAATGGTACAAAAAGGATTAACTGGATTTTTTGAAAAATTTTTGACTAAAGAATCTTTATTTAACAATAAAGGAATATTACAATCAACATATTCTCCGGATTTGATACCTCACAGAAATGAACAAATAAATCAAATAGCAAATATACTTGGTCCTTCATTAAGGCTTGAAAAACCGTCTAATTTGTTTGTTTATGGAAAAACAGGTGTTGGGAAAACCCTTTCTGTGAAATATACAACAGCTAATATGTCTGAGGTAGCAAAAAAAGAAAATATACCTCTAAAAATTTTTTACATTAACTGCAAACTAAGAAAGGTTGCAGATACAGAATACAGGCTAATAGCAAAATTAGTAAGGGAACTTGGAAAAGATATACCTCCTACAGGTCTGCCAACTGAAGAAGTTTATAATATATTTTTTAATATATTAGACAAAAAAAAACAGCTTTTTATTTTGATTCTTGATGAAATTGATCAATTAGTTAAGAAAGCAGGGGATGAATTATTATATAATATTACAAGGATAAACACAGAATTAAAAAATTCCCAAATATCCATTATTGGTATATCTAATGATCTTATTTTTGTAGATAATCTAGATCCAAGAATAAAATCATCTTTGTCAGAAGAGGAAATATTATTTCCACCTTATAATGCTCTTCAAATACAGGATATATTAAACCAAAGGGCAAAAGAAGCATTTAAAAAAGATGTTATTGAACAAGGTGTTATAGAAAAATGTTCAGCTTATGCAGCAAGAGAGCATGGTGATGCAAGGCGTGCTTTAGAACTCTTAAGGGTTGCAGGAGAAATAGCAGAAAGAAATGGTTATTTAAAGGTTAAGATAAAACATATTGATGAGGCAGAAGATAAAATAGAAAGGGATCGTGTTCTTGATATTGTAACAACACAGCCAAAACAACTTCAGGCAGTGCTTTATGCAATACTTTCCCTTTATACAAAAAAAAATAATATAATATTCACAGGAAAAGCATATGAAGTTTACAAGGGAACATGTTTTAGGTCTGGATTAAGGCCATTAACACAAAGAAGAGTTTCTGATATGATTGCAGAATTAGATATGCTTGGAATAGTAAATGCAAGGGTAATTTCAAAAGGCCGCTATGGAAGAACAAGGGAAATATCACCAGCAATATCATCATCTTCAGAATCAAAAATTAAAAAAATACTAGAAGAAGGATTAGGATTAACTTGATTTAATCAAGAATAATTCTTCTTACCTAAAAAATGAAAGAAATTGAAGTTATCCAACAATTTGAAAATGTATTTATTGAAGCTGGAAAACTAGCAGTAAAACTAAGAAATGACGCTGCAGTTGAGCAAAAGCATAATTCTGGGATAAAAGATATTAATATTGTGGCGAGTGCAGATTTAGATGTTCAAGAATTTGTGTTGGGAAAATTATTAGTATCAAACTTAAAGCGCTTTGAAGTTGTTGCGGAAGAGAGGAAGTAAAATGGATATCAACATAACCCCACAGCAGAAAGTAATTGATTACTTCACTAAAAAAGAATCTCGTTGGGGATATTCTTTGTTTCTGAAAGGAATAAAGCACTTCGGGTATTATCCAGAAAGTAAAGAAAAACTTTCAATGGCAGAAGCCCAGAGATTGATGGTAGAAAAGCTCCACGAAAAACTTGATTTGGAAACGAATTCACTTCTACTCGATGCAGGATGTGGGGAAGGAGAGGTAGCTACATATTTAGCAAACAAATATCAGTTTCGAGTTCGAGGAGTGGATTTACTGAATTTTAGTATTGAAAAAGCAATACAAAAGCGAAATCACCTTAGATTAAAAGATAAAGTTGAATTTCATGTAATGGACTACGCGAATTTAGATTTTTCTGAAGAAATATTTGATGGTGTTTACACAATGGAAACTCTAGTTCACGCTTCGGATCATAGACATGCTCTAAAAGAATTTCATCGCGTATTAAAACCAAATGGTAGACTTGTTCTTTTTGAATATAGCATGTGCCCTCCAGATAATTTTCCACCAAGATTAAGAAAAATAGCAGAGATGGTGATTGAAGAGTCTGGAATGCATAGTTTACCATACTTCCTTCATGGAAAGTTTCCCGAAATATTGGGAAGCCTTGGTTTCACTGATATTTCAGTTGAAAATATTACTCCCAGGATAATGCCAATGTTAAGAAAATTCAATTTTATCGCTTGGTTGCCATATCAATTGATTAAATTACTCAGACTCGAAAGAAAATTTGTCAATGCAACCGCCGCAGTGGAAGGATATAAAAATCTAGCAGGAAATGATTATTGTCGATATAATATTGTAGTGGCCCGAAAAACTGAACAAAGGAATAAGTAATGATTCTGAGACTAATTAACTCTTAGGATTTCAGTTGAGAAGTTAAATAAAATAGTTTTTAGAAATTAAAAAATGAAAGAAATTATTTCTAAACAAAAAGAGGTAGTAAGCTTTTTTTTAAATAATAATATTTTTATAAGCCCTGATATTATTAATGAAATAAATACTGGAGAGTATATAGAAAAATTAAATAATTTAATATTAAACAAAATAACCTCAGATGAATTCTTATTATTAAATAAAGATATACATAATCTATTGTTAAACAAAAATATTCCTGACATAAACTGGCTTGAATTTGAGAGATCAAAGGTATTATCTGAAAAAGGAAGAGATGATAAATTATACAAAAAGTTTATTGATTACTTAATTGGAGAAGAAAAAGAAATTAAATTAAATATGTCTGATGTGAAAATCATTTTTTCATATAAGGAAGAATCAAAGAAAAGAGAAGTTCAGGATTTTGTTTCATTCTTTAACTCAAGATACAAGACTCTAGAAAGCATGCTCAAAAACAGGCAGGAATTGCAAAACATCATGTCAATTAACAGGATTCTCAACAAAAAAGAAAGGGAAAATATTTCCTTAATAGGTATTGTTGATGATAAGAAAGTAACTAAAAATAATAATATCTTATTAAAAGTGGAGGATCAAACAGGCTCTATAAGTATTCTTATTAATAAAAATAAAACAAATTTATTTAATACAGCAAAAAATATAGTGTTAGATGAAGTAATAGGAATAGTTGGTGTAAGTGGAGGAAATATTATATTTGCAAACAATGTAATATATCCTGATGTACCTGTAAACAAAGAGCTGAAAAAATCACCTGATGAAGATTATGCAATCTGCCTTTCAGACATCCATTTTGGCTCAAGCTATTTCTTATCAGATGATTTTAACAAATTTCTTAAATGGATAAATGGGAAAACCGGAAATGAAAATCAAAAAGAAATTGCAGCAAAGGTTAAATATATTTTTATAATAGGTGATTTGGTTGATGGTGTTGGGATTTATCCAAACCAGGACAAAGAGCTTGTTACAAAAGATATATATAAACAATACAAGGGATGCGCAGAACTTTTAGAACAGATTCCCCAACATATAAAATTGATAATATGCCCTGGAAATCATGATGCAATGAGGATTGCAGAGCCGCAGCCAGTGCTTTACAAAGACTTTGCAGCTCCAATATGGGAACTACCAAATACAATACTTGTATCAAATCCCGCCATGGTTAATATTGGGGCAAAAGAAGGGTTTCCGGGATTTGATGTATTGATGTATCATGGTTATTCTTTTGATTATTATATGGCAAATGTTGAATCCATAAGAAATAATGGGGGCTATGAGCGTGCAGATTTGATGATGAAATTTTTACTGCAAAAAAGGCACCTGGCTCCAACACACAAATCAACACTTTACATCCCTGATGTAAAAACAGACCCCCTTATTATAACAAAAATCCCTGACTTTTTTATGACTGGGCATATTCATTATTCATCTGTCTCAAACTATCGCAACATAACAATGATATGCGGCTCATGCTGGCAGAGCAAGACAACATTTCAGGAAAAAGTTGGCCACCACCCACAGCCATCAAGGGTTCCAATAATAAATTTACAGACAAGGGATGTTAAAATATTAAAATTTAGAAAATAAAATGGAAAAACAAACAAGCCCTGAAATTGAGAAATATTTTAATTCAATAGATAATGAAATAAAACATTCATATAAAATTGCAGGAGAAGCAAGGAAAAAAGGTTATGACCCTGAGGAAACTGTTAGCATTCCTTTGGCAAAAAACATGGCTGAGCGTGTAGAAGGCCTTGTGTCAACTGTTGCTCCCCAAATTATTGGTTCTGGAATATCAAAAAGAATTATTGAGCTTGAGAAGAAATATGGTTCACAAGCATGGAGAATTGCACTTATAATAGCTGAAGAAATTGCCAAGGAAAAATTCTGTAAGTTTAAGGATAAAAAAGAGGCAATGGAAGTTGGTATTAGGGTTGGATTTGCTTATATAACTATGGGAACTGTTGCTTCTCCACTTGAAGGATTTGTGAGCCTTGATATAAGAAAAAGAAAAGATGGAAAGGAATATTTTGCACTCAAATATTCAGGGCCTGTTAGAAGTGCTGGCGGAACAGGGGGTTCTGTTTCTGTGGTTATAGCTGATTATGTAAGAAAAAAAATGGGTTATTCACCATATGATCCGACTGAAATTGAAATAAAAAGGATGGTAAGGGAAGCTTATGATTATCATGAGCGTGTAACAAACCTACAATATGTTCCAAGTGAGGAAGAGCTTGAATTTTTGGCAAAAAATATTCCTGTTCAGATTGATGGAGATCCAACGGAAAAAATAGAGGTCTCAAACTACAAAGACCTTGAGAGAATTGAAACAAACAGGATAAGGGGAGGGTATTGCCTTGTTATTGCAGAATGTCTTGCCCAAAAAGCCCCTAAATTATGGGACAGGCTCTCAAAATGGGGACATGATTTTAATTTAGAAGATTGGGATTTTTTAGAGGAATTTTTGAAAATACAAAAAAAGATGAAAGCAAAGGGAAAAGTGAATAAGGAAAACCAAAAAATTGTCCCTAATTATACTTTCATACAGGATTTAGTTGCAGGGAGGCCTATTTTGGCATTTCCATTAAGGACAGGAGGATTTCGCTTAAGGTATGGCCACTCAAGGACATCAGGATACTCATCAGCAAGCCTTAATCCTTCAACAATGGTTGTATTAAAAAATTATATTGCAACAGGAACACAGCTTAAGGTTGAAAGGCCGGGAAAGGCAACAACAATAAATCCATGCAATTGCATTGAAGGCCCAACAGTTAAATTAAAAGATGGCTCTGTTTTAAGGCTTGATTCTGAAAAGCAGGCAAAAAAATATACAAATAACATACAGGAAATTATATTTCTTGGGGATATATTATTTAGTTATGGAGATTTTTTTAACAGGGCACATACTCTTGTGCCAGCAGGCTATTGTGAGGAATGGTGGGTTCAGGAGCTTGAAAAAGCAATTGTTAATACCTTTGGAAACCTTGATATTACAAAATTATCAAACTTAGTTGGTATTCCTGAAGATGATATTAATGAGATATTAAAAAAATATTTTTATGTAAAACCAACAGCATATGATTCAATAAGAATCTCAGAGATGCTTAAAATACCCATTCATCCTTCTTACACATTTTATTGGAGGACAATATCTTTTGATGAATTAAAAATTCTTATAGACTGGCTTGACAATATAAAAATAATAAGGGAAGATAAAAAGACAAAAATAGTGCTTCCTATAAAGAAAGAGCCAAAAAGAGTCCTTGAGCTCATTGGTGTGCAGCACTCTGTTGTAAACAATGAATTTGTTATTATTGATAAGAATGATGCAACTGCTTTATTATCTAATCTTAATATTTCAGGAAAAGAGGATGTTGCTAAAGCAAAGGAAATTATTGAGGAAAACAAGGAAAAAAATGTATTGGATATCATAAATATTTTATCAAAAATTAAGGTAAGGGACAAGGCAGGCATATTCATAGGGGCAAGAATGGGAAGGCCTGAAAAGGCCAAGATGAGAAAACTGACAGGAAGTCCGCATGTTCTTTTTCCTGTTGGTGAGGAAGGAGACCGTTTGAGGTGTTTTCAGGCAGCATTGGAAAATAAAAAAATAACATCAGATTTTCCAATTTATAGATGTGAAAAATGTAATCAAGACACTATTTTTTCTGTTTGTGAGAAATGCGGCAGGAAGACAAAAAAAATGTACTATTGCAATATTTGCGGCAATATTGAAAAAAATAGCTGTAAGCATGAAGAGGTAAAACCATACAAAAAACAAAGTATAGATATAAATTATTATTTTGATGCTGCACTTAAAAAGCTTAAGATGAAAACATGCCCTGACTTAATAAAAGGAGTTAGAGGCACATCAAATAAAGACCACACACCAGAACATCTTATTAAAGGAATATTAAGGGCAGAGCATGATATCCATGTTAACAAAGATGGAACAACGAGATATGATATGACCCAACTGCCTTTAACTCATTTTAAGCCAAAAGAAATAAGAACATCAGTTGAAAAATTAAGAGAATTAGGTTATGTAAAAGATATAGATGGAAAAGAACTTGAGAATGAAGACCAGATATTAGAAATAAAGCCCCAGGATATTGTTCTGCCTTCATGCCCTGATTCAGCTGAAGCTGGTGCAGACACTGTTTTGTTTAATGTTGCAAATTTTGTTGATGATCTTTTGGTTAAACTTTATGGGGAGAAACCATACTATAACCTTAAATCTCCTGAAGATTTGGCAGGGCAACTCGTTATTGCCCTGGCTCCTCATACATCTGCCGGAATAGTATGCAGGATAATAGGATTTTCAAGAACACAGGGGTTTTATGCTCATCCAATGATTCACGCTGCAACAAGGCGTGATTGTGATGGTGATGAAGCATCTGTTCTGCTTTTAATGGATGCTCTGCTGAATTTTTCAAGACAGTTCCTGCCTGCTCACAGGGGCTCAACACAGGATGCATGCCTTGTACTAACATCAAAAGTTATACCTCAAGAGGTTGATGATATGTTCTTTGATATTGATGTTGGATGGAAATATCCTCTTGAATTTTATGAGGCATGCAGCAAATACACCAATCCAAGGGATTTAAAGCTGGAGCAGATAAGCACAAGATTAGGAACAATAAATCAATATGAAAACATGGGTTATACACATCCTGTTGAAAACATAAATTCAGGGGTTTTATGTTCATCATATAAATCTATTCCATCAATGGAGGACAAGCTTAAGGGCCAGATGGAGCTTGCAGAAAAGATAAGGGCTGTTAATGAATCTGAAGTTGCTGCAATGGTTATTGACAAGCACTTTATAAAAGACATAAAAGGCAACTTAAGAAAGTTTTCCATGCAGCAGTTCAGGTGTGTAAAATGCAATAAAAAGTTCAGGAGGCCGCCCTTGATAGGCAAGTGCGATTCATGCGGCAATAAAATAATATTTACAATATCTGAGGGTTCTATTGTTAAATACCTTGAGCCAAGCATTAGTTTGGCCAATAAGTATAATGTTCCTGCTTACCTAAAACAAACCCTTGAGCTGACAAAGAGAAGAATAAATGATGTCTTTGGCAAGGAAAAGGAAAAGCAGGAAGGTCTTGGCAAGTGGTTTGGTTAGTCTTTTTTAATATATATTAAATACAATAAAATTTCCATTTCTTAGACCAGAAAAAGGGGGAGTTCGTGCTTCGCACATATAGTCTTTTGCTTCGCAAAAGAGATTTATTTGGGAAGGGAGCAATTTTAAGATAGATATGGGTTCCTTAATTCTTACTTTTATCTTGGAGTTTCTTCTTTTTTTCAGGTTCAGAAAGATAATTTTGTCTAGTTGTTACTGGACGACCTAATTCTTTTTCAGCGTCTTTTCTAGCATTTCCTGCTACTTTTCCGCCTCTTTTAGCAACATATTTGCTTTTAGTAAAAGTTTCTGGTTTTTCTTCTTGTGAAAGTTCTGTTGTCATACGTTCGCCCAACATTGTAAAAATTAGTTCTAAATCATTCATATGGTCTCTTAAATTAAGTTTTGATTGTTTTGGTAAGTTTTTATATTTTTTATATTCAGTTGGAATCATTCCAAATGTTGCTTTAGAAATTTCTGCTGTGAGGATTGCAAAATCTTTTTGTTCTTCAATACCTCTTTCTTTCCATTCATCAGTTAGATTCTGCCTTATGGCAATACCTCTTAACCTTTTATCAATCCAATCTTTAGGATACCCTTTTGCATAATAAATTTCTTTCATTCTTGCTTGAGCAAGTTCGGGGTTTTCTATTTCGTCAATTCGTTCTTTTCCTACTTTTGCAAGCCATCTTTTGAAAGGTTCAGCATTTTTACTTGGAATTGATTGAATAAGCCTAAAAACATCTTTTGTATTTCCAGCAAGAACTTTTCTTTTTTTCTCTGTTTCAGTCAGCATTTCTACATGGGGACAATTTGTCCCTAGGTAGCTTCCAAGTTCTGTATCTCTTTTACGTAGTTTTTTCAAATAATCAGTAGGATTAACACTTTCTGTTAAAGCTTTGACAATATCAACCAAAGAATAATACCATTCACTTTTAAACCAAGTTCTTCGGATTTTCTTACTCTGAAATACAACTAATGATTTATCTTCTTTTTGCATTTTGATTTAAACAACACCCTATATTTCTTTATACTCCTTTGTTTTTGTATTATATTTATAAGTATAATCTAACATGATTGGTGCTATATCTTGTTTAGATTCTTTATTAATAATAACACCCATTATTTGGCTTGGTAGTATATTATTTCATATATGGTCATTTTTTACCTTGGTTTTTAATTTCTTGGCTTTAGGTTTTTTAATTTTAACCACCGCGCAACCTCATAATAAACCATATAATTAATAAGATTATTATAATAATCATTGCTATGGTTAAAAAATCTGGTTTTTCTTTTTTGGCCATATTTTATATAAGGTAAATTTTATTTATAAAACTTTTGTTTTCTGGTCGAAAAAATCCAAATTTAATCTTGCTAAATTAAGATAAATCTTTTTTAGGCATTGGCCAAGTGGTTTGGTTAAGTATCCAGACTTACAGCCTGCACATAAGGAATATTTTTTATTTTAATTATATCTTTCTTAGAAATAATCTTTGATTTAAGGCCGAGCTCAACTGATTTTTGGCCAACAAGATTTATCATATATGACATTTGAAATAATTTAATAATTTCTTTCTCTGTTTTTTCCTTTCCTTTGTAGAAATTAGAACTTAGGTCAAGCTTTAAATCAGGAGTTTCAAATTTTCTTCCTATAATTTCCTTATCACAAACAGTAAGAATTAACTTATTATCAGATGTTATATGTTCTTTTACTATCATCTTATATTTTTGTTTTGACAGGGTGTCTTGCACCACATGCAAGGCATTCTAGATAAGTAATATTTCTTTCTTTTACAAGTTTTGTATCTGGCTTCTTGCACTCAGGGCATATTACAAAGATATCAACATACTGATTGATTTTTTCATTTATCCTTGCTGCTGAGACCTTCCTTCCTATCAAAAGCCCTGTACTCTTTAAATCACCAGGTGTTGCCAACTCTGTTAAAATATATTTTAGCAAGTGTTCTGGATTCCTCTGTATTATATCTGCAATCTGGCTAAAATTAGAGATAATTGTTTTATTTCCCTGTATATGACCTAAGACCTTTGGAACCTCAAATCTTTCTGTTTTAGAGCTGATTTTTGGAAGCTCTTTTCTGGCCTTTTTCAGCATTTTTTCATAATCCATTTTATGTCTTGGAATCATGGTTTATATATAAATTTATCTGAAAAAAATTATTTAAAAACAAAAGATATATAAATTAAATAAAAGCAATTAAGCATATGGTTCTGGAGACAATAATCAGCCCAATAACTGCTGAAAGAAAGCCATGGGAAATGTTTTTCATAGGCCTTGTTTATTCCTCAGTTGCTATTTTGTTAAGTTTTTGGATATTTCATGAGTATACAAGCCTTGTCATGGTTTTTCTGACTGCAATAGCCTGTGTTCCCTTGATTTATAGTGTGATAAAACTAGAGGAAAAAAAAGATATTGTTATTAGTGAGGAAATTACTTTATTAAAAGAGCACAGTAAGGTTATCTCATTTCTCCTGTTCCTTTTTCTTGGCTTTACAGTATCATTTTCTTTGTGGTACACATTCCTTCCGGCAGATTTAGCTCAAAATGCCTTTTCTGTGCAGACACAGACAATTGCAAACATTAACACTGGTGCGACAGGCATGGTATTTCAAAATTTAGGCCTATTTACCAAAATATTTTTTAATAATATTAAAGTTTTAATTTTTTGCATTTTATTTGCATTTATCTATGGTGTTGGAGCAATATTTATCTTGACATGGAATGCATCTGTTATTGGTGCTGCAATTGGAAATTTTATCAGAACAGGAATAAGTGCAGAAGCCAGCATGCTAGGATTGGCAGGCGCAGCAAAATACTTTCATATTTTCTCTCTTGGCTTGTTAAGGTATGCTATCCATGGCATACCAGAAATAGGGGCTTATTTTATTGGAGGATTAGCTGGCTCAATAATCTCAATTGCTGTTATCAGACATGACCTCGGAACAAAAAAATATGAGAAAATACTTCTTGATTCATCAGACCTTATAATAATTGCAATAGTTGTTATTTTCCTGGCAGCCCTTCTTGAGGTTTATGTAACTCCTTTGTTATTCTAAATAATTTACAAAAGGTAAATATAACATCGGTTAAACCTGTTATATTCTCCGACCTACGAGCGAAACTGAGTGGGGAGGACGCGAGGTTTAAATTTGAACGAAGTGAGAATATTAAACCGAGACGAGTTGCCGAGTTAGGTGGGTTGCTATGTTAATTAGTAAGTAGTAACAAATAGAAAGGTTTATAAATCTTTGATTGTTCTATTATATTTATGTCTCAAACAAATAATCAAATTGAAGTTTTAAAAAGGAATTTAGAAGAGGCTATTATAGTATTAGCTCCAAAATTTGCAGTATCGGATAATAAATTAAAGACATATTCAACACCTTCTTTTGAAATTGTTGATAAAAAAGGAGCATTTTATGATAGAGTAGATAAAAAATTTATTTTTAGTTTAGATTTAATTGAAGATATTCCTTCTTTAGGTGAAGAAGCATCTCATTATTTACATACTGAATTAAATAAATTTCATGAAAAAAAATTTCAGAAATACTCAAAGGAATATTGGATGGCAATGAATTTATTGGAACTTGTAGGTCATTATGGGAAATTAATATATGCAAATGGAAAGGAGGAAAAGATTACAACTGTAAAAGAATTATATCCTCCGAATATTATTTTTGAGACTAGAGAACAAGTAGAAGATTATTGGAGTTATAAGGAAGGTTATAGTAAAGCAGAAAAAATTTTTGCTGAATATGGAGATACTTTATTACCAAGAATATCTGGAATGTCTGTTGAAAAAGCAATAGAAATTTTACCAAGATTAGCACCAGTTTCTTTTTATGAAAGAAAAATTCTTCCTCTTTTAGATAAATTAAAAGGGGAAGATATCAAGCAACCCACCGTTAAACTCGGCAATTGAATATAACATCGCAATTGCAAAAATTAAATTTTTAATTAACATAAATTATTTAAATAACCATAATTCATATATTTAATATGGTAGTTGAAACAATAGAAACAGTAATTCTGATTTGGTTAATCCCTTTGGTTATTTGGGAAATTGTCTGGAAGGGCATTGGTTTATGGAAATCTGCAAGAAATAATCAGCTGAAATGGTTTATTGCTATTTTAATATTGAATACAGTTGGAATTTTGCCAATTGTTTATTTAAAATTTTTTCAGAAAAAGAAATGACTAAACTCTTTTTGTTACCTTTGACTTTTCTCCTTCAAAAGAGGCAACCCAGAAGTTTTTGGTGACTGCTACTTTTTATATCACTTTATAGATTCTATCGTGGTGATCAAAATCATAGAATATAACTTTATCTTCACTTTCAATGTATCTAAAAGTTAAAATAAACGGGCCTTTAATGTGGACTCTCTTCAAATGCTGTAAAGGCTTTCTTAAATTTTTATAATGATTAATATTCTTGCAGGTTATTATTTCATCAATCTTTTCAAGAAGGTCATTAAACATGGAAGGATCTTTTTTTGATAATTTTCCCATAAGCTTCCTAAGTTTTTCCTCTACTGAAAACCTACGCATTTTCTATATCTCTTCTTAACTCTTCTATGTTTTTAAAAGTCTTAAATTTACCTTCTTTTTCTATTCTCTTAATTTTCTGTATAAATTCTGGTCTTAACTCAGGTTCAAGAAGCTCTTCTTCAAATTTATTTATTATTAAATTAACAGCATCGGATTTATTTTTAAGTCCAAACTTACCTTTTACAATAGTTAGTACCCTGTTTTCATATTCTCCTAGACTCACAATAGCTTGTACCATTTTGTTTCACCTTATTAATTATTATAATTTATAATAAAATATAATAAACTATTATATAAACCTTTTGTTTTCGTGTTATTCTAATATCTTTATCTTGCCAGGACTTATCTCAAACATTTCCCCTTCTCTTAGGAATTTTTTAATTATTTCCTCTGTATCCTTTATTCCTGTTTTCTTAATGATATCATCAATGTCAACTCCCTGGCCTGAATCAAGCTTTTTTACTGTTTCATAAACTATTTTGTGGTTATTTGTAACTCCTTTACTCCGTTCTTCACTATCATCACTAATATTTTCAACAATTACCTTTTCTTCTCTTGCTGGCAGTTCTGCTGTTTTCAAATCCTCTATCTCAAGTTCTACCTTTCTTACATTAATCCATTTTTTGTTGTCAATCTTTTTTATGATTTCAGGTACAATATACTTTTCAGAGCCGTATTCACGCGGCCTTCCAATAATAACTATTACATCCCCAACTCCTGTATTGTTTATTGCTTCATTCTTTTCAAAAGCCCTTAATGATATGCTTCCAGAGCCGTCATCAATTATAAGCGATTGGTAATCCTGTCCTTCTTCTGTTTTAGAAATAACCGTCCCTATTAAATTTATTCTTGATATGTGCTTGCCCTGTTTTGTTACTATGTAATTTGGTGTCCAGCCCTCTTCTTTTACATATTCCCCATTAATTAAATCAGAAATTTTTGCCTTGCATGCTATTTGTCTTTTTTGTGGTTTTGGCATTTTATAGTTTGCTTATGAAATTTCTTTTTGGTTCAAATATATCCCCTGAGCGTTTAAGCCTTTCTATGATTTCTTCAACCTCGCTTTCTTCAATGCCTTTTTCAGATGCACTTCTGAGGATATCATCCAGTGGAATTGTCTTGCCAAGACTAGTTTCAAGCTCAGTTATTATTTCCCTGACCTGGACAATTCTGCTTCTCTGGCTTGCAGGTATCCCAGTAGAGATCCTGTCAATATCTATTTTTCCTGTTTCATAATCAAATCCAACTTTCATGAGGCAGTACTTTAATACCCTTATAGCCCGCTTTGCATCAGATTTTGTAACCCTTTTTGAAAACCTTACTCTAGCAGAGCCCTCTGCAAGCCTTACTAATGCTTCCAATTGTCTTGCTGATATAGGTATTGGTTGTATCCCACCTTCATCTGTTCCCATGTTTCTCAAATCAACATAAAATTCTTTGATTTCATCCATTGCCCCATCTGTTAGTTTTGGAGAAATATTCTGCTTTGCATATGCAACATATTTTTTGAGCAATGGAATAGGGACTTCTGGCTCTTTAATATCTATATTCTGCTGAAGACTAAGAACATGGCTTGCAATCTTTTCATCCATCTCCTTGTTTGGAAGGTCTCTTACTGGAAAGATTAAGTCAAACCTATTTATTAATGCAGGCGGCAAATTAATTTGCTGTGCTATTGGCTGGTAAGGGTCAAATCTTCCAAGCTTTGGGTTAGCTGCTGCAAGAACAGTTGTTTCTGCCCTTAATGTGGCCTGTATGTTTGCCTTGCTTATGCTGATTTTTTGCTGGGATAATGCCTCATGCAATGCAGACGTGTCCTCTGTGCTCATCTTGTCAAGCTCATCAATCATACAATAGCCACCATTTGCAAGAACCATTGCTCCTGCTTCTAATGCCCATCCCTTTAAGAACTCATCCCTAACCACAGCAGCTGTAAGCCCTGCTCCGCTTGCGCCTCTGCCAGCAACATACCTTGCCTTTGGGGCAGCATTTGACATAAAAATTAATAATGTGCTTTTTGCAGCTCCTGGGTCGCCTACTAGCAATATATGCATATCTCCTCTTGTGATTGTGCCATCCTTTCTTTCTTTCTTGACTCCACCCATTAACTGCAGTACTAATGCCTCTTTTATATCATCATGGCCATATATTGAAGGGGCTATACTTCTTGTTAGTTTTTCATAAACTTTTGGGTCATTTGCTAATTTTTTGATTTCTTTCTCATCTTCCTCACTTATATCAATTGTTTCAAATGTTTGTTCAATGGGCTCTATATAATTTGTTTCTATAACAATATCAAACCTTGTTGATGTACCGCCTTCTCTTAAAGGAATAGGAATTTCTTTTAATATTCCTGTAACCAGAATCTTGCTTCCAGGCGTTGTTTTTTTTTCCATTATTGGCTCTACTAAATCTTCTCTTAGAAAAACAGAAATTCTCTTTGGCTGCTCGCCGCCATCCAATGATTCAGGTGCTTCCTCAACAACTAACCTTTGTGAATCAACAAGCTCTTTGCTTAATAACCTAAATTTGCCCTTTCTTCCGCAAGAGCATCTTGTTGGCTCCATGAATTTTTGGCCCAATTGTAAGATAGATATAGTATTTCCGCAACTCGGACATTCGAACTTTGCAGAAACCATTTGTGGCCTTACATCAGACGACTGCCTTACAATCCCCTTTAAGACAAGAAGTTTATCTATGTGATTAGCCCTTATATGCCTTATTGCAATCTGCTGGTCTTCCGGAATATTTGTTAGCCTTATTCTAAAGCGTTTTACTGGCCTTGGAAGCTCAAACTGCTCAACAGCTATTTCAGCTGCTTTTATTGTCTCTTCAGGCTGCTCTAAAATCTCTTCTGCAAGTTCTGGATCAAATCTTGATAATTCCTGAAAATCAACTACAAAGAAGTTTTTGCCTTTTCTTACTGTTTCCAATAGCTTGTTATGATAGTTTTTTTCCAGAAACTCGTAAAACCTTTTTATTTGTTCAGCAGCATCCATTAGTTAATGACCCCCAATATTTACAAATAAGGATTATTTATAAATTCTCTTATTATATAATGTAAATTTATCGAAATATATGTTAAAAATACAATGCCCCCTTGTTTTCATGTGGAATTAAGTGTTTATAAAGCTTCTAGTTCCTGATTTCTTAAATCAATGATTTAATACCTAAAGACACCCCATTGTTTCCTTTGGAGATTTTTTACATTAGCATATAAAAAGGGCTACTAATTTATTATTGTTCTTTTAATTTTAAAGAGGAGAAAACCATTATTTTTTAGTTTAATAACCTGATTTATATATGAATTTTCATAAGAAATATGAAATAAATATTTTTTAACCTTTTTTTCCTGTGGAGCTTGAAAATAAAATAAAAAAAGAAAAATTATATATAAAAAGCTATTTTTTCTTAAAGCCTTCAATTGCTCTAAGTATTTCCAGTGGAACCGCAAATATCACTGTGTTGCTTTTGTCAGAGCTTATGTCATTTATGCTTTGCAATGTTCTTAAGTGCAGTGCTCCAGGACCTGTTGCTAATATTTTTGCTGCCTTTGCCATGTTGTCTGCTGCAATAACCTCCCCACTAGCCTTTATTATTACTGCTCTTTTTTCTCTTTCTGCCTCTGCTTCTTTTCCAATAACCCTTTTCAGGTCTTCTGGTAATTCCACATGCTTGAGCTCAACAGATTCAACCTTTATTCCCCATGGATCTGTTGCTTTATCCACAATAAGCCTTATTTTTGATGAAACAGCATCCCTCTTGCTTAACAAATCATCCAAGCTGACCTCTCCAACAACATCCCTCATTGTTGTCTGGGCAAGCTGTGAAACAGCATAACCATAATGTTCAACCTGGATTATTGCCTTTTCTGCATCTACAACCTTAAAATACAGAACAGCATTTACCTTTATAGAAACATTATCCTTTGTTATAGCATCCTGGTCAGGGACATCAATTACTTTAATCCTTATGTCTACTTTCTGCCATGTCTGTATTATTGGTATAACAAACCTTAAACCAGGTCTGATTATTCCAGAGAATCTTCCCAAAGTAAATCTTACTCCCCTTTCATACTCCTGAACAATCTTTAGCCCAGATGCAATAAAAACCACAATTATACCTAACCAAATCCACATATAAATCACCCTATCATTTTCTTTACTGTTTATATTAATAAACCTTTTGATTTAGTTAAAATTATAATAATATTACTTCTTGGTAGTTAATATGCAAACATTTATATACTGCCCAGGAAACCCCTTAATATAAGAGCATAATATTGAGGAGAGGGCACTTGCTTATTTATTAAACATTTCGCTTTTTCTAGAAAAGTGCTAATATAAACGAGGTAGAACATAATGAATGTATTTGAAGATTTAAAATTAGATAGTCAGCTGCTTACAGCTATTAAAAAAATAGGATTAACAAAACCAACTCAAATTCAGGAGAAATCTATACCTTCTATACTGGAAGGAAAGGATTTAGTAGGTGAATCAGCAACTGGCTCAGGAAAAACCCTTGCTTTTGGCTGCGGCATCATTAAGAAAGTAACCCCTGGGGAAGGCTTGCAGGCGTTAGTCCTTACACCTACAAGAGAACTTGCAGAGCAGGTAAAAGAATCATTAAATCAAATTTCATATCAGAAGAATCTGAGGGTTATTGCTGTTTATGGAGGGGTGTCAATTGATAACCAAATCCACAATTTGTCAAAAGCAAATGTAGTAGTTGCCACACCAGGAAGATTATTAGACCATCTACAACGAGGAACAATAAACACATCAAAAATCAAATTGCTTGTTTTAGATGAAGCAGACCGAATGCTGGATATGGGGTTTATAGATGATGTAGAAAAAATTATTCGAACATGCCCAACTAAAAGACAAACATTATTTTTCTCTGCAACAATTTTGCCGCAAATAAAAGAATTAGCTGATAAATATATGAATAATCCAATTAATGTTTCAGCTACAAAATATGTTGACCCAAGCAAGCTTAAACAAATTTATTATGATATTCCAAGAAACCTGAAGTTGTCTTTGCTTGTGCATTTATTTCAATTTGAGAATTATGGATTAGTTATGATTTTTTGCAATACAAGGAGCACTGTTGATTTTGTTGTTAAAAACCTTAAGGCAAATAAAATCAGCGCAATTGCAACTCATGGCGGATTAACGCAAAACAGGAGAACAAAAACCCTGGAATTATTTAACACAGACAAGGCAGATGCATTGGTATGCACTGATGTAGCTGCTAGAGGGTTGCATATTAATAATGTTTCACATATTTATAATTATGATATTCCAAATGACCCAAATGATTATGTCCACAGGATTGGAAGAACTGCCAGAGCAGGAGAAAGCGGCAAGGTTGTTAACTTAGTTTGTGACCAGGATTATGGCAATTTTTCAAGAATACTGAATGAGTACAGGACATTTTCAATTGAAAAAACAGAAAAACCTTATTTGAAAAAAATAGAATTTATTAAATCTAGGTCTGATAACCAGAGAAGACCAATGAGAAGAAAACAATCATTTCGAAGATATAATTAACTTAAGGGTTTTATTCTTCAGAAATTTTTTCTGTACCACAATAAATTTCTTTTACATTAAGAATTACTGCAGATTTAGGATAAGTTGTTTGGCTCGATCTCTTTTCTTCAACCCATTTGGCAGCATCTTCAAATATTTTATCATCTTTATGGATTTCAGCAGTTCCTTTGATTTGGTATGATTTTTTATTTTTTTTATCTAAAACAACAAAAGCAATCCTTGAATTTTTAAGTAAATTTTTTTCAGTTTTAAAGAATTTATTATTAACAATTAAAATCTGCTCGTCATTATATACTTTAAGAAATTTCAAATAAATAATATTTGGAATGCCCTCTTTTGTTGAAGTTGATAAAATATGTAATTCCTGCTTGTTAATTACTTCTTGAACATATTTTGGAATTTTCATATAAAATAAGTTATTATGTGCGTATATTTAAAATTTATCATAATATTCCTAAGTTTTTAATAAATATATCAAAAACTATTAAAAAACAGAAAAATTTATAAACAACCTATGAATTCTCATTCATATGAAGCATTATTCATATAATAACTTTTTCATGAACTTTGCAAACAAGACAAAGCTGAATATAATATTGGCCCTGGAAAACGGGCCATTGAGTGTAAAGGAAATCACAGAAAGTATTAAGGGTGAACAGAGCAAAATTTCCCATAGTTTAGGAAAATTGCTTCAGTGTCATATCCTTAATGTTAAACAAAAGGGAAAGCAAAGGATTTACTCTTTAAACAGCGAGACAGTTGTCCCAATACTCAAAATAGTCAAGAAACATGTTAAAAAAAACTGCTTAAAGGAATGCAATAAAAAAATAAACTAATTAGAGATTAAAATGAAAAAAGTATATTTAGATAATGGAGCAACAACAATGCTTGATCCAAAAGTAATAGGGGCAATGCTGCCTTATTTTACTGTCAAGTATGGAAATGCATCATCAGCACATTTATTTGGAGAGGAAGCAAAGGAAGCATTGGAAAAATCAAGGTCAATTATTGCAAAATCAATAAATGCAAGCCCAGAGGAGATAATCTTTACATCTGGCGGAACAGAGTCAAACAACCTTGTCCTAAAAAGTATAGCATTTATAAATAAAAATAAGGGCAATCATATAATTGTTTCAAAAGTTGAACATAAATGCATAATGAACTCATGCAAATGGCTTGAAGAACAGGGCTTTAACATAACCTATCTTAATGTTGACAAAGAGGGTTTTGTAAATCCAGATGAGCTTGATAAGGCAATTACAGATAAAACAATTTTGGTTTCAATAATCCACGGAAACAATGAAACAGGCACAATAAATGATTTAATGGCTCTTGGCAGCATATGCAAAAAGCATAATGTTTATTTTCATATAGATGCCTGCCAGAGTTATACAAAAACAGAAATAAATGTAAAAAAGCAAAATATTGACTTAATAACCTTAAATGCCCATAAGATTCATGGGCCAAAAGGAGTTGGCGCTTTATACATAAGAAAGGGAACAAAAATAAAAACATGGCAGCACGGCGGTGACCATGAATTTAGTCTTAGGGCAGGAACTGAAAACATCCATGGAATTGTTGGCTTTGCAGAATCAGTAAAAATTGCCATGAATAAAAAGTATATTGCTTATATGGCAAAGCTTAGAGATAAATTAATCAAAGGAGTTTTAGAAATACCAAGAGTAAGGCTTAACGGGCCAGCAGGCAATAAAAGATTGTGCAACAATGCAAACTTTTCATTTAAAGGCATTGAGGGAGAGGCAATTGGCGGCTATCTAAACAACAAAGGGATTGCATCTTCAACAGGCTCTGCATGCTCTGCAAAAACACTTGAGCCAAGCTACGTTTTAATGGCAATTGGATTAAGCCCTGAGCAGGCAAACAGCAGTTTAAGATTAACTCTAAGCAGGTTTACAACAGAAGAGGAAATTGATTATACATTAGAGGTATTGCCAGGAATAGTAAAAAGCCTGAGAAAAATCTCCCCTTTTTGGAAGGAATGAAAATGTATTATTCAAAAAAAACATTAAAACGATTCAAAAGCCCGAAATTTGCAGGAGAAATAAAAAATCCAGATGCAGTTGGGCAAGAGGGTAATCCTATATGTGGGGATGTAATGAAAATATTTTTGAAAGTAAAAAATGATATTATTAAAGACATTAAATTTCAGACATTTGGATGCATAGCTGCAATTGCTTCATCAGACATGATGTGCGAGCTTGCAAAGGGAAAAACAATTGATGAGGCACTGAAAATAAAACCGCAGGATATTGTTAAAGGCCTTGGAAAGATGCCCCCAATAAAATATCACTGCTCAATACTTGGAACAAAAGCATTAAGAAAAGCAATAGAAAACTATAAGAGGTCAAAAAAATGAAATTAACAAAAAATACAACATTAGCAGAGGTTTTGAAAATCAATGGAGCTGAAAAAGTTCTTTCAAAGTTTCAAGTGCCATGTTTAGGCTGCGCCATGGCCCAGATGGAGATGGACAGTTTGAAGTTAGGGGACATTTGCAATATGTATGGCCTTGATATTGATAAACTATTGAAGGAATTAAATATTATTGTTAAGAAGAAAAATGGAAAATAAAATAATTGGAACAATACTCCTTACAGTATGTTTGGTATTAGGTTTCTTAATTTTTACATTTAACAATGCACTAAATGCTCAGGCAGAAGCAAGCTGTAATTGCGTTGAAATGCAGGAGTCCGGTGTATGCCCAATGGAAAACCAAACTCCTTGGCAAACCTATTTAGGTATAATATTAGTTAGTTGTATTGCGGCTCTTGGCATTTATTTAATCTTCTTTGAAAAATCCCAAAAAGAGATAGCAAAAATCCTAGAAAAACAGAAACATATTCAACTAAAAGAAGAAAAGTTTGATATCCTGCTTAAGGGATTAAATGATGATGAAAAGAAAATTATTAAAGCAGTTAAAGAACAGGATGGAATAACCCAGCAAACACTTAGGCTTAGAACAGATACCCATAAGTCCAAATTAAGCATACTCCTTGACAGATTAGAGAAAAAAGGGCTGATTTCAAGAAAAGAGAAAGGAAAGACGAAGCAGGTATTTCTTAAAATAGAGTTATAAACGTTAATAACAAGTAATTCTGGCATTATAGGCCTTTTCAGGTCATGAGTTTCATGGCTAAAGTATATATACAAAATAAAGTAATTCTAATCACAAATTGAGTAAAACTAGGATATCTTGTCAAAGTTATAAAATCAGAAGGCTATGAAACAGGGAGGATTTATAAAAATGAGTATAATTACAAAAAAATTCAAGGCAAAAGGCATGCATTGTACAAGTTGTGAGGCATTAATAGAGGAAAATGTAAATAAGATTCAAGGTGTAAACAATATTAAAGTTGATTATACAACAGAGACAGGAGAGGTTTCCTTTGATTCAAACAAAACAAATATCAAAAAAATATTCAAGATAATTGAAGAAAAAGGTTATGAATGTTCTTTATTTTTGGAAAAGAAAAAAGAAATAAAAGAAGATTCAGATTATTATACTCTTAATCTAAAGAATGCAAAATTATTTGGGATTATATTTGGAATAATTGGAATTTTATTAATAGCATATTTTGCATTTAGATTTGCTGGTAATATTGCCCTTCCTGAACTAAGCCAGAATATGGGTTATGGTTTACTGTTTGCAGTAGGTTTATTGACTGGATTCCATTGTGTTAGTATGTGCGGGGGTTTTGTTGTTAGCTATACTGCAAAACATGCCCAGGAAGGAACAAAAGCATATAAATCCCATTTTATGTATGGTTTAGGAAAAACAATTTCATATACTATAATTGGGGCTACTTTTGGTTTATTTGGATCAATAATTGCTTTTACTCCAATGATGAGGGGCATTGCAGGAATATTTGCAGGGTTATTCTTAGTAATATTTGGTCTTAATATGCTCAATGTATTTCCTTGGTTAAGAAAAATTAGAATAAGGGCTCCTCTATTCATAAATAAATTTATAGGAAAAGAATCACAAAAACACAGCAGCCCCTTAATTATTGGGTTATTAAATGGTTTAATGATTGCTTGCGGCCCATTACAGGCAATTTATATAATGGCTGCTGGAACAGGAAGCATGCTAGAAGGAGCTAAGCTGTTGTTTGTATTTGCATTAGGAACTTTGCCAGTAATGCTTGGTTTTGGTTTTTTAACAAGCTTTATTTCAAGTAAGGCAACTCATAAAATCCTAAAAGCTTCAGGAGCAATTGTTATAATCTTAGGATTAATAATGGTTAATAGGGGGCTTACATTAACAGGAACCGGACTAGATACAAATTCTTTGATTGCATCAGTTTCAGCTGGCAGTGATGGAATAACAGGGAATGTTGCAGCAGTTGAAGGCGGCTATCAAATAATAAGAATGGATGTTAATAGATATGGTTGGGAGCCTGATAAGTTTGTGTTGAAAAAAGGAGTTCCTGTAAAATGGATAATTAATGGAAAAGAGATTAATGGATGCAATAATGCTATCCAGGTTCCAAAGCTTGGTCTTAATTTTGATATTAAGAAAGGAGAGCAGGTTATAGAATTCACACCAGAAGAAGAAGGTACCATTCCATGGAGCTGCTGGATGGGAATGATTCCAGGAGTATTTATTGTTAAAAATGACATTAACCTGGAAAACCAGGATGAAATTCAACAAGAACTCTCAGATGTTAGTGTGTCTAAAAGTGGCTCTTGCGGCGGAAACTGTGGAAGTTCAACATGCGGAGCAGCAACAGGGGGCAGCTGCGGTTGTGGAGGATAACAATAAAATATAAATATTGTATCAACTCTTTGAATACAGTAGAATCAACTGATAAAGAATTTTGTGAAATATGAAAAAAACAACAATCTTAATTTCGGGAATGCATTGCGCATCTTGCGCACAGAGAATAGAAAAATCTCTAAAAAAAACAGAAGGTATTTCAACTGTTAATGTTAATTTAGCTACAGAAAAAGCTATGATGGATTATGATGAAAAGATAATAAATGAAGATAAAATTAGAAAAATAATTGAGAATTTAGGATATAAACCTTTTAAAGAGGATGGAAAAACCCCTGACAGGGAAAATATTGAACATCAAAAAGAGATTAAAAAATTAAAGAACTTGTTTTTACTATCTTTGATATTATCTATTCCAATTTTTGTAATTTCTATGCCTCTTAAATGGATTAATGTTGTTTTACCTTATGAGAATATTATTTTGTTAATATTGGCAACACCTGTTCAATTCTTTGTTGGTTATAGATTCTATAAAGGGGCTTATTCAGCATTAAAAAATAAATCAGCAAATATGGACACATTAATTGCAATAGGTACGTCTGCTGCTTATTTTTATAGTTTGTTCGTTGTTTTCCTTCCAAATGCTCCAGAAAACCATGTTTATTTTGAATCAGCAGCCATGATAATTACTTTTATCATACTTGGAAAATGGCTAGAGGCAGTAACCAAAGGGAAAGCATCTGAAGCCATCAAAAAATTAATAGGTTTGCAGCCAAAGACAGCAATGGTTATTAGAAATGGTAAAGAAATAAAGATTCCAATCAGTCAGTTAAATATAGGAGATATTATTATAGTAAAACCAGGACAGAAGATTCCTGTTGATGGCGTAATAGTAGAAGGTTCTTCCTTTGTTGATGAATCTATGATTACAGGAGAGAGTATCCCTATAGAAAAGAAAAAAGGAGATACAGTAATAGGGGCAACTATCAACAAACATGGCTCATTCAAGTTTAAAGCAACAAAAATTGGTAAAGATACTGTTCTCAGTCAAATAATAAAATTAGTAGAGGAAGCACAAGGAAGCAAAGCACCAATACAAAGATTAGCTGATAAAGTCAGCGGAATTTTTGTTCCAACAGTTATTCTAATTGCAATTACTGCTTTTGTTTTATGGTTTTTTGTTTTTGGACAAACATTTGTCTTTTCACTTACTATTTTTGTAGCAGTTCTTATTATAGCATGTCCTTGCGCTCTTGGCTTAGCAACCCCTACCGCGATAATGGTTGGTACTGGAAAAGCTGCAGAGAATGGAATCTTAATCAAAAATTCAGAAGCATTGGAAAATGCGCATAAAATAACAACAATTGTTTTTGACAAAACAGGAACCCTGACAAAAGGAGAACCAGTTGTTACCAATATTTTACCATTAAACAGATTTAATAATAAAGAAATCTTAAAATATGCTGCAATTGCAGAGAAAAAATCAGAGCATCCGCTTGCAGAGGCAATTATTAACAAAGCAAAAGAAGAAAAAATAAAAATCTTAGATTCAAATTCTTTTAAAGCAATACCTGGGCAAGGTATAATTGCTAATTACGATAAAAAAGAGATATTTTTTGGAAATAGAAATTTAATGAAAAAATATAATATAAAAATTAATATGCATGAAGAAAAAATAAGTAATTTAGAAAATGAAGGAAAAACTGTAATGATTCTTGCATTGAACAATGAAATTATTGGTTTAATTGCTGTTGCAGATACATTAAAGGAATATTCCAAAGAGGCTGTTAAAAAATTATACAAAATGGGAAAAGAAATTATTATGATTACAGGAGATAATGAAAGAACAGCTAAAGGAATAGCCAAACTGTTGAGGATAGACTCTGTTTTAGCAGAGGTTTTACCAGAAGATAAGGAAAAAGAAATTGCAAAGTTACAAAAACAAGGCAAGGTTGTGGCAATGGTTGGAGATGGCATTAATGATGCTCCTGCTTTAGCAAAAGCTAATATTGGCATTGCAGTAGGTGCAGGTACTGATATTGCATTAGAGACAGGACAAATTGTTTTGGTTAAAAATGATTTAAGGGATGTTGTAACTTCAATAGATTTAAGCAACTACACTATTAAGAAAATAAAACAAAATCTTTTCTGGGCATTCTTCTATAATTCTATAGGGATACCTGTTGCAGCAGGAATATTATATCCCTTCACTGGTTTCTTGCTCAATCCAATGATAGCAGGCGCAGCAATGGCATTTAGTTCTGTAAGTGTTGTTTCAAACTCATTGTTGATGAAGAATTATAGGAAAAAGATATAAACTAAACTGATTTATGGCTTCCAGTCATAACTGTTCCCCAAATCCTTATTCTAGGGTACTTGTTTAATATTCTTTTATAGTTGAAATATATTAATTAAATGTAATTTTCAAAAACACATATTTTTTATATTACCAGGTTTTTTTGATTTATTAATGTTTATAATGCTATTTTAAAAGATATTTAAAACAACAGCATTAAGAAAAACAATAGAGAATTACAAGAGGGCAAAAAATGAAAATAATAAAAGATAAATCTATTGAAGTGAAAAAATGAAGCATTTGTTTTTGATAATCTTAGGGATAATTGGGTTAGTTCTTATTTCTGGATGTGTTACAGAACAAGAAGAAGAAATAATATTTTCTTTAGAAAACATTTCCACAGACAAGGTATTATACCATTCCTCAGAAAACGTAAACCTTACTGCAATGATTTACTCGAAATCAGATTTAGAAAATGTTACAATCATTGCAGCCGGAATAAATGAAAGATTAAATGAAAAGAAAATTTTAGATCTAAAAACCGGAATAAATGAAATATCATTTAGTTATAACCTGCCTAAATGTAATGTTTGCGGCGGAATAAGTGCAGGAAATTACAATCTGAATTGCAGGGTAATTTATAAAAATATAACAGCAGAAAAATCTGTAACAATAAACCTCCAGTAATAATAGTTTAGCTTATAGTTGCATAGTTCTACTGTTCTGCCATAGACAAAACCCAAAGAAAGTATGAAATTCATCTAAAAGCTCTGGATATTTTTCTTTTATTATACTATTAATATCCTTTATGAAACAGTATGGGCATATTTCAACTTGTTTGTTGCATTTAATGCATTTTGGACCATTGATTTCTTTATTTTCAAAGTGTGCAATGCTTTTTCTAATATTATTTGGGTACATTGGATTCTTGTCTGATAGCCATTGTTCTATTTCTTCCTGAATACATCCAGGGCATATTGGATTGTCTATTATATCCCCACATATGGGGCATGTTGCACCCCAGTTATTTTTTTGCATTGCACTCACCTTTGAATTTATCAAAAATTGTCAGAATACTGCAAACTTCAGTTTGCAGATGAATGACAATATCTTTGACAATTCACGAAGAAATGCTGAAAGGCATTTCTTGTGTCCCAGAAATTTGTTTCACAAATTTCTCAGGATTTTCAAATACTGTGGACTTCAGTCCTCAGTATTTATTTAACCGGGCTTTGCAATAAGCTTAATTTTTGTCAGAAATCAAGAAAACATTGCATGAGCCCAGAAAAATTTGGGTCTTACCATGTTTTCTTATAGCAAATTGGTGTCATATTATCGTGGGTAAATGGTTTAGATAAAATTCTAATACTCAGTTTAATTAAACCCATGTTTGACATCTTACTAAGGATAAATAAATTTCTATATAAATACTTTTCTATGGTCAAGGCAATAAATCAGCTTTAGTTTAAAAACAAAACTAATATAAACAAAAAATCTTTTTCCAGCAGAATGGAAAATGTTGTTATAGTAAGGTATTCTGAAATAAGCCTTA
>Ga0268278_1000463_pt1 | contig 28230 bp, 33 predicted proteins | sample saktaG_3_FD_190135 | JGI IMG/M metagenome (GOLD analysis project Ga0268278, IMG submission 190135) | Saline water microbial communities from Sakinaw Lake, British Columbia, Canada - sak_2010_1_5_55m | ecosystem: Environmental > Aquatic > Non-marine Saline and Alkaline > Saline ...
CCTGCATCGCTTTTGCCAACATTACTCTAGACAGAATTGCATACGCGGTCTCGAGCGAAAACATGAACTGATACATGGCGTCCCGTCCGCCGCTTTGAACAAACACTCGCCACGAGGCTGGGCTCTCCTCAATATCCAATTCCCTTGAGTATATATGCCTCCAAAACTGGTAGGCACCCTTGGTAAATTCGGAGCTTTCTCGGAAATAGGGCAAAGCTTCCAACAATTTGGATACGAGAATGCCGAAAGGCGTAGTTTTTTTCAGAGCGAAACGGCTTAGAAATTGTTTGCCGCCTGCCTCGGCAGGGCCATTGACTGCTAAGGGACTGCCACGTAACTCGGATAGACAACGATTCACATCGGCTAGACTTCGAATATCGACATGGCGAAGACGCAGGCTGTCATAGAGCAGCTGAGCCTGTCTGGTGGTTAGGTTCCCCAGGGTCATTTGCTCCACGGCAGTCTGAGATAATAGGCCCCCGTGACATTTAAACAGCCAAAGGTCGATCCCGTTGGTTAGGATTCCCACTTCTGGAAAGACCTCGGCGGTATAGCCCGACAGCTGCTCTATGAAACCAGCCAGGGAAACACCGGGTGCTTTGAACTCTATTACAGCTACAGGGCGGGCGGCAAAAGCCCGTAATGTCACATCTATACGCCCCTTGAGAGTTCGCTGCTCAAGGCGAATATCCTCACCTACGCGGCCATAACCAAGCACTGAAAAAAAACCTTCTTGGAAAAAGAGAGTCACCAATTCCCGTTCATCCAAGCTGCCGCTTGACGCAGCCTCAAACAAAGAACGGATCAGGCGTTTCAGATCATCAATTTCGCTCATAAATTGGCACCAAACGATAGCTATTCAATTATTGGAACATATATCTTCTTCAGACGAATTAATGCTTTAGATTCGGGATCCATCCTCTCATAGAAATCCAATAACAAGCTCACGAAGCGATCTCTATCTATTAAAACAAGCTTCGCATGTTTCTTAGACTCAGTAATTGCTTGTTGGGTGAAACCGCCGATTGAGACAAACAAAGCTTCATTATGACCGGCAGCACCTACAAGTTGCTGGATTTCCTGTGCACCTGCCGTACCTTTACGCAGTTTTACCTGTATCTTTATACGAGGGGACTGAAACCCGAAGACGTCCGGATATGCTGTTATATCTATCCCACCATCCGGACCCACCGGGCTAACCTCTGTATTAAAACCCATGGCCTTTATAAGAGATGCGACTAAATCTTGAAAATCATAAGGATCCATTTCACTCAAGATGTCTGCAATCATTTCACTTGAACGACCCTGTACCTCTTCGTGATAAGAAATTTCACCCTCTGGTGGCTCAATCGGTTTTATATTTTTCCCCATGGATAAAAGAGCCTCAATTTCCGGCAACAAGCTATCAATATTACATACGGCTCTAAATGAACCAATGGTATTCTTAAACGGTTGCGATAAATCATCTCGAGATATTTTCTTTTCCCACGATACACGGCGAACATTGGGATATTCAGAGGATATCAAGGAAGGATCATATGAATAATCACTGGTAATTTTCCCAAACAATACAACACGCGTCGATTTAATCGTGGTTAATACATAATCCCCCTTCTGCATATTATTCGAAAACATCCACAGATTCCCTGCCCAAACGACAATTCTTTTATCAGATAAGTTCGGATCGAGTTCCTTATAGCGATGGCGTACTTCGACAAGACTTTTGTATTGATTTAAATCACCCTTGTCACCGCCCACAGCCACTGCGGACTTCTTTTCCACATCAACAGCAAATTCTCGAGGAACATGTACTAACCAAGCGCGTACTTTAGACATACACAACCTCCCAATGGTTTTACGCATTTTAAAGCTATTCTTACTTATTATCAAGGTTGACTATGATGCTTGGCAATCTATGCCACCCCAGGGTTACTGGGCTACCTGATCAACCGAATGCAAGCCTGGCACCTGGGAGACTGAGGAGGTGTTGATTAATTGTTTTTTTATTTTAGGAAACAAATAGGGGCAGCGGCCTGGCCGGAGGAAGAGGCCGCCCGGGCGGAGGAGGCGGCTATACGAGAAATACGGGGAGGCGGCGGGCCAGGAGCATAGTTGGCGGACGAACGGGAGGAGGAGGGAGGCGGCTGACCGGGCCGCCTCGATCCTATGGGGCATCAGCCCAACCTCGTTGAGGTGTAGGGTTTCGGGGTGATCAGGACGCCGGGAATAATCTTGACGCCGGAATGATGCCTTGCCTTGATCTTTTTCAGATCCGGGCTGCACAGGTCAAGCGGCACCGCGTCCTCGTCGATGATTTGATAATCGTAACTCACGAGCACGGAAGTGGCGCTCATGTTACCCCGGATGGTCCGGCCAACCGGCCTGGCGATAAGCGACTCGGGCTGCGGCAAAGGCGACAGAGGGATAGGGTCGAACACTTCGCCGGTCTGCGCGCATTCCCCGGCGCGGGCCGCGTTGGCCTGCATTTGCTGTAACTGCAGGGCGTCGGCCGCCTTATGCCGGGCCGCGAATTCATCCGCCTGCAGTTTGAGAAGCGCCTCGGCCTCAGCCTTCTTTTTCCTGTAATAGGCCAGCACCGCGGAGTCGAGCCTGCTGACGGCGAGCAGGACCCTGCTCTGCTGCGGTTTGTAGCGGTCGTCCACAGCTTTGGCGGCGTCCAGGTGAGGCTGTTTATCCGCTTTGCGGGCAGACTCAAGGGAATTGGCGATGTTTTTCCCGATCCCCAGCAGGTCGCTCATGTTCTTGAGCTGGGCGTCGTCCTCGATAACGACAGACTCGATCACCCAGGGGAAGAATTCGGACTCGGCCCGTTTGACAAGCGAAGCCAAGCCGCTCATTTCTTGGCCTCGGGCTGCCACTTGCCGCACTCCTGACACTTGAAGGCGGCGAACGACTTGCCGTTGTCCTTGCGTGTGCCTGTCACCCATTCGAGGGCCACGCTGCCGCAATCGATGCAAGCACCGACCTTAGCAGCTGGCGGAGCTGACACTTTGGGGGCAACGGAGGGAACGGCCGGGGCGGCGACGGCGGCCTTAGCGCCCACTGCCGCCATGGATTTGGACGGCGGAGGGACCGCGCCGGTGACGTAGGCCATGACCTGCTCCAGATCAGCGGTGACCTGGGCGAGGGTATCGCCGAAGATATTGAAGCGGACGGACATCTCATCCTCGGCCTTAACGCCTGTGACTTCGATGTGGAAGCGGGAACCATTGTTTGCCATATTGTTACTCCTTAAAGTTTATTTTGTGCCGGCCGACGAGGCCGACCGGCGGGCCGCCTGGCTAATAGGGAAGCTCATCGCTAACGTCGGGGACAGGCCATTTGCGCATGATGCGCTCAAGGGTAGGGTCATCAAGATGAATGGTGAAGGAATAAAAGCCGTGTGTAACAATGATATGAACGCCGTCATCAACGTGGGCCTCGATGACAGCATCAAGGCCGGGGCAGATATGGGAATGATGGATGGACTGCGAAAGAATAGCCGTAACAGGATTAGGCACTAAAGCAACCTCCTCTGTTTATTTAGCTGCAAGCGCCTCGACCTGAGCGCCTGCAACCGGGCACGCCTGCGGATCAAGCCCAGGGGGCAATGGCAGGCCCGGGAGCATAACTGTTTGCACGGTTTGGACCTGCCGCAGATGCCTTTGAGCTTCATCCGAATCACCTCCAAATAACTTTTTATTTATTACCTTTACTTTTTTCATAGCGGAGCCGTACCCCGGCCGGCCGTTGGTTCACCACGTGTGCAGGGGGTAAAAATAAAAAAGTCACCGGACGAACGATTAAGTACGAGCGGTGACTTTATAAATGAGACTTTTTTATTTTTAGGCTTCAGCCCCTGCCCCTTGCGCAACGAGGCGGCCGGTGTAAAATATCTCTTCGAAAAAAGTAAAGTAAAAATACCTTATGCACGTCCCTTCCCGGCGGCTTTCTTTGGTTCTTTCTTTGCCGCCTGCTAAACAAAGAAAGAACAGGCAGGCGCAGTCCAACCGGCGGGATAAGATAAAGTGGAGATAGAGACAGGCGGGGGTGGGGCGGGGAAAGAGGAAATGAGGAAAGGGGCGGGGTGGGGCGTACCCCGAAGCGCTACCATCGCCACTGCGCCCGATCATTACCCGCGCAGGGCGCCCTTATTACAGGCGGGGGCACGATAAGATGACAGGGGATAGCACGCATGAAAGAGTGTTCGAGCGGCCCGGAACGAACCGGAGCTGCAAGGGCATACCGATGGAAGCTTTACCATAATTTGCAGGTATACCTTTGCAAGCGGAGGCGAGTGGAGGAAGCGAGTATACCCTATAAACCGCCCCATGAAATGCTCTTTGCAAAGGCGTAGCTCCTATTGACGCGGCCACGGGCTGCCAGATCCTCATTACCTGCTGGTGCCCTGAAGCCGCGGAAACCCTGGCGGAGCCGCAGCAAAGTGGATTTCAGGTAAGGTGCGTGCTTTCCGCTGTGTTTCTATACGCCGTGCATGGGGGGCGGGGGGAGATAAAGAGCGCTCTTCCGTTCCCCCGTACTCCTGGAACCTGATCAAAAACTCACGACATAGCGCGGCTGTAAGCTTGAAATCGGGAGACTGTTTTTCACCAGAGAAAAGAAGAACTTGATAAGCGCGCAACGCTCATAAGAAAACAGGGATGACGGCAGCGGGGGTAGGGCTTTGCGGGGGAACAGCGGAACCGATGGGATAACCGGGATTGCCGGGGACAGGGGCCAGACGTACGCTTCACGGCGCCGGCACGGCCCGGAACGCTGCGGACGGCGGTACACCGCTCCGCCCGGTTCACGGCACCGGAGAATGAGGAGGCGGTACGCGGTGCGGCGTCCTTCAGGGCGGGGCGTGGGATCGGGGGCGTGACCCGGCGGAGGTGGCAGGGCGGTCGGCAAGGGGCTGGGGCGGGGTGGGGGGATGGGGGACTACGTGCGCCTGCGGGACCTGCCGGGCTTCGCGCCGCTCCGAGCCGGGCGGACCCGCACAGCTCCGCGGGGGTGGACGTCGCACCGCTCCGCTGAGCGCGGGGCACGGATACTTCGCCGCGCTCCGAGGTCCGGGGGCAGGTACGCGCGGCGGCGGACGGGGGGACGGGCGGGGGCGAGGGGTTGTACGCTTCGCGGTTCGGCGTGCTGCGGCATTCAGCTTAGCAAGACGGGACGATATAGTCAGGCACGCAAAGGTGCGCTTTTTACTTTGCTGTGTTTGTTGGATTGCGACGATTGTAGACTTGCACGCTTCAGGTACGCCTATCTTGACCCCCCACGAACCTTTTAGCATCAGTTATATCATTATTCATATTATGTATGTATAAGGGCAGGGGGGATGGCGAGTAAACAGGCAATCACCGGACAACCGTATGTCATCGTGAAGATGCGACATAAACCGATAGAACCGCTGGATAACGCGGGGATAGAATGACGGCGAGGCGAATAATTATGAAAAAAGAATTGGTTTTAATAGAATGGCTCGACAGTATAGGCACGGAGAGGTGGGAATACCTCGACGAGATGGAGCCAATACTGCCCGGTATATGCCATGCAGCCGGGTTCATAATCGAGGACAACAGCGACTACAAAACGATAGCGCTTGCGGTCACCGACACCCAGGTGCTGGGCCGGATGACTATCCCGGCTGGCTGCATCAAAAGCATCAAGAACCTGGCTATTTCAGCTTAGCATTGACAGCCGTGCGGATAACCTATAACCTTTTAGACGTAGACGATATCAAACGATAGTCGTTAATATCAAAAACAAAGGCGTGTGGAGGTGAATTTTGGCACAGCAAATAAAGGCGGATAGGGAATATACCCTTATCGCGCAGATCATGCAGGTCGCGGACATATTCGTTAAGGTGAGGGAGAGGGAACTCATGCCCCAGAACCTGTCGGCCACCGCCGCGGAGATCCTCTTCCTGGTGGACGCCATGGGCGAGGGCGTCACACCTGCCAAAATCACCAGGATGATGTTGCGTGAACCTCATTCCGTATCCGGCATCCTCATGCGCATGGAAGCACGCGGTCTGATCAAGAGGACCAAGAACATGGACCGCAAGAACTACATACGTATAACCCTGACCGCCAAGGGCGAAATTGCTCTAAAGAAAGCGATGAAACTGGAAGGCACAACGCACGTCCTTTCGAGGCTGACCTCGGTGCAGCAGAGAGAGCTCAAGGCAACGCTGACGGCACTCAAAGAGGCGGGCATGAAACAGCTCCGCCTCAGCCCCAAGGCGCTCCCCTGGCCTTAAAGTCTGGAAACGAAGTCGCTGAAGCCAGAATATTGATTGAAGGTTGGAGGAAAGAATATACCCGACAACAACCACATATTGCCATCGACTATCAACCATATGCGACGGCGTCTATTCATGTTGGACTGACTCAAAAAGTGGTACGCATATAGGGGAAGGTCAATATGATCACTGATATTCCAGCTTTTTAATACTATGAGCGATAGGATTCCACTGCCAAAATATTTGCTGCAAAATAGCAACGCGATTTTAACTTCACTTCATATTGAAAAACCGGCATATATTGATATTCAGAAATGGCTCGATTCTTCTGCAGACTCAACTGATATTTCGGCGGACCTGACGTCCATTTTAAATTGCTATACGGATCCTAATGATACTAATATCGCGCAACTTACGCGTTCCAATCTAACAAATTTAGCATCAAAGGCAGCAACAGGTACATGGCCTGATGTCAGAATATTCTATTTAGCAGTCATGATGTGGGGATGGAGTTTTAACCAACTTAGAGGTTGTGAATATGTAAAAAAAGGGTATGGGTATAGTAAATTTAAGGCAATATTAGATGATACCGTAGACTTAGTTTCAAAGAATGAAATATTTAAAGCATATGAAACATTTAACTTGCCCGGGTGCAGATCAGCCTATTTTACCAAGCTATTTTATTTCATAGGGCGTGCCGTCCATTTAAAGACGCAGCCTGTTATTTTGGACACGAATGTTATCAAATGTTTTCATGTCATAGATACATTGGAGAATACTAATTTGGTTGCCACTTTCGCAGATGCGGTTATATATCAGGGCAAAAGGAAGTTAAAAGCGAGTCTCAAGGAATATCCAGAGGGTTACATGCATTACATATATGCAATGCATGATTGGGCGAATGCATTAAATTGCGAACCGGATAGCATTGAATGCTTTCTATTTAATAAACGTGATAATGATTTAAGTGTCACTACAAGATCACCCAGCAAAGAAATGTTATTGGCTAAAGGAGATAATATTATGACAAAAAATGAAGTTGCGATAACCATTTCGCTTCCTGCCAAGCAATTTCAACAGCTAAAAAAAATAGCAGGTTCACTTGGTGCAGATCCAAGCAATATTGCTTCACAATATATTGAGAGATGCTTATCAGAAGTATATTCGGATAGCATTTCATCCCCCATTCAAAGCGATAACATGCAAAACAAAGATTCAAATAGTGATACCAATCCGCTTTCGCAGACAATATATTCCCCAATCCAAATACCGGTAACTATTGTTTATCCGAATAATAAAATTGGTTACGTTTATAATGGCGGTCCTATTAAACCAAGAACAGAAATACGTATAAATACATCTGAGGCAGATAAAATTCCGCTGTTTGATGAATTACGGAAATTTAAAAAACGTGGATTGATTGATATTAAATTAGAAATTTGTGGCGTGCTTTATGATGCGAATTTTCGTTTTTATGGTGATCAAGATAGGCATGCGTATATATGCGCACCAATAAAACTAAACGTAAAAGAACTCAAACTTACCGATCCAGTTCACGATTGTGGTTTTGCTCGAGGTCAAGATGTTAACGTGATTTATGATGGCACCAAATTTGCACTAGTACATGCCGCATAGGATTAATCTGCTGCTACTAGTAAGGCTTTTATTCAAGGACAAAGCACACGATATCCAAGTTCAGCCTGCTTTTGCTCAACGGCTATCAAGCGGTCGCTCATGATAAAGAACAGGACCAGAACCAATATGAGGGTTACAACTTGTAGAACGATGCCTGCTATTTGAAGGGCAGAAAGCGTTTTCTTATTCATAGCAGCCATATTATAACCAATCAGAGAGCGCAAAGCTCAAGGATGTGTCGGTAAACACCGGCCCGGAAGTCCAAGACATAACCGCTTACGCGGTAGCTTGATGCCTGATTGGCGATGTCGTCCGTAACGTTTACCACATCCCACAATTCTACACCGCAGTGCGGGGCGACGGTGATCTGCGCCCGCGTGCCGTCCAGGCGGGCCTTCGCGAGCTGGGCGGTGGCCACCGCGGCGGCCACGGTGGCAGTGGGGATGGCGGGATTGTGGTGGGCCTCCATGCGCTCGCCGACCAGATCAACGTCGGCTTGGGTGATGGCGGACCCGGAAACCTGGGCACCGGCAGCATCCGAGCCAACGACATAGGTGCGGTTGACATCCGGAGCCTCCACTGAGTAAGTGGCTGAAAGGATGATATGAAAGACAAAGCGGCTAACGGTCGGCGTTCCCACGGCCGCGATGGAAGCAACGCCTATTGCGGCGATGTTTCCCTGATAGACTGACGGCGTGCCGAAGGTGGAGGCGGGGACGCGGGGGGCGGTGGTTATGACCTGGTTATAAATTAAAGTTGGCGTACCCAAGGTCAAAGTTGGAGCCATGCCTGGAGGTGCGATATTGCTCCCCTGCATAACAGCCGGATTGCCAAAATCCAACATCGAAGCGATGCCGGAGGGCTTGAGGTAAAGCGTGAATTTTAGAGTACCAAACGCAGCAGTACCGGCTATATAGGAGGATTTAAGATACAGCGTTATTTTAGGAGTGCCGACCGCTAATGTAGATGCGATGCCAGAGGGGGAGACACCAGGAAACTCTTCGCTCCCGAAACTGCTCCAGGTAGGCTCATTTGCTGTGTATTCCCTTATTAACACCCAGTCTGCATTTACAGTTGGACCGGTATTATAAACCCGGAACGCCACCCTTTCCGAAGCACTAATTGAAAGCGGAGAAATACCCGTAGCTTTTGCCGCCCGGTTGATGTAATAATTTCCAGTGCCGGCACTATCGTCCCACATTATGCCCAGAATGTAATACGTCGAACCACTTATTGAGTCTGATTGGTTCCACCCGGAAGGACCAAGATACCAAGCCTTAGAGGACGTACCTAATGACCACGCAAGTATTGTCGTAGCAGTAACTTGACCATCAAACATAACATAGTAAGACACGACACTCGATGATTTATACCTTGCCTCTAACATTTTCTTGCCGGACCATGTATACCCTTTATAAACAGAATTACCAGGATATGCTGGAGCATCAGACGACGCAGTTCCCTGCAACGTATTAGAAGAAATGGAAAATATATTTGTATATTCAGTCCACCCATTACCAACATCGGAACTATCTGCCCTATTGAAATCGTCAAAAAATGGGAAGGTATTTGCCCCGTTGCTTACTGCAGTCTCTGTGCCACCGTAGTACATATAGATCGTGGTATCATTGGGATGCGCTGCAATGGAGGGCACCTCTATCCAGACAGTGGCCAATTGGTTGGGGGATGAACCTGTAATACTCTCAATCCAATAATCGCAGAGCGTAGAGCCGTCCGAAGTGGTAAAGCGCAGGTCGTCAAAATCAGAGACGACATGACCCCCACAATCGACCTGCTCACCGCTTGCACCAGAACTCTCACCTACCAACAATTTAAGTTGATAATTGGTCTGAGCCCCGTCATCGGTATGAGCGATTACAATAGCTTTTCTATAAGTCCAGCCAGTCAGCCAGGCCATCCAAACTATTACCTTAATGCCTACAAGGCAAATATTTTATTTGCGCCGCTGTCCCACGTGATGGTGATATCGCCACCGTTGGGAGTACAGGGAAGGCCGGTCGCGGTATCAATACAGGCTATGAGCTGGGAAGTGCTGGCTGTGCCAGTATCGCGGTAGATGATGATATACTCGAACTGATCACCGGTAACGCTGGTGATGGTGATATCGTCCGCATCGAACACGCCACCCGTGGTGGACTTATTGGCGAGGTTGCCAGAAGTGCCGACGCGGGCACCGGCCGGGATATCATCGAGAAAATCATGGGCGGCCAGGTCGAGGGTATAGTCGGCTGAGTCCACCAGGACGACCTTGATATTGTCATCCAACAGGTCGATATCTTTGTCGAGGAAAGCCTTTTTAGCTTTTGCGAAGAGCGCTGATGCCATATTGTTTTCTCCTTATTGCGAGGGGAAAGATTGATTCGCTCCGCTCACAATGACGATTATTTAGTAATCCGGGGGCGCGTCTGAAAGCACACAGGTGCCGTTCTCGCAGACTGCATACTTAACCGGGCAGTTCGACTGCCCACCGACGAAACCGTAGCGGTAGCTTAAGACGCAGCCGCAGACGGCGATAAAGACTACGCAGAACCAGATAAATAAATCTTTCATATCACTTTCTCCTTTGCAGGCGCGCCTGAAGGTACGCCCTTACGTTCGCGGACGGATTTAGTAGCGGGGTTATAATCGGCGTCATCCTCTGGCAGGATGAGGTTTTGGACGAAGGGCAGGCGCACAACAGCGCCGTGATGGATACAATTGCCTTGGAGATCCCAACGGGTATCACAGGAAAAGCATACAGAGCAAATACGCCTGATGCCGTGCTCATAGAAATCGCCCATGGAAGTGGTGCCGCCGCATACCGGGCAGCGGGTGAATGGGGAAGGGAGGCGAGGAGTGGTGAGGTTCTCGACAAACGGCGGCGCGTATCTACTTTTCATCTTTATTCCTTACAGTTAGATTGCTTCGCTTCGCTCACAATGACAGGCTTAAGCATCATGGAAACTTGAAATAGTAGGTATCGGTATCGGATGCCTGGGGGTAGACGATATAGCCGTTAAGGCCGATAAAGTAAATAACATCGGGCACCAGGGCGAGAAGCTGGCGGAGAACTACGGCGGCGTTCTCGCCGGTGTGCACTTCGAAGCGGGGATAGGTGCCCATGATATCGGCGCTGCGGGATACATAGGACAGGATGCCGCCCACGGCCTGCACGACCTTTTCGATGATGGCATACAGGGTGGTGACGTCGCTGGCCTCATTCCAAAATACCGGCCGGTTGAAAGAATAGCGCTGCAGCAGGCCCCAAGCGTCCGTGCAGCCAATGATCAGGTGAGTGGACCCGGGTGACCTGGCGTAAGATATCCGCTCGACGTAATATTTGCCGGCCACGGAGTACCGATCGGAGGTGGTGCGGTAGCCTATGGAGAGCGTGACCTGTGCGCCTCGCTTCAATTTCCCCACGGCTGACGCCGCACCACCGCCGATGCTGTTATATGTGCATCGGGAATTGTCCAAGGTAACCTCTAAGCTCGATGCTGCCATGGGCTTGACGGTTTCCTTGACGGCGATGATATGCGCCGCGGTGACAGCGTAATCCGTGCCGGCGCCGGCGCCCGCGGTGGGCGGGGCCCAGGATCCGGGCAGGGCGGAGCGCCAGACCTGGTTTGGAGCTGCGGCATATAGATAGGTTCCATCACAGGCCAGGGCAAGGCCATAGGTCGCGGTGACGTCCAGCGGCCATGCACGGGACCAGTCGCTATCTTTAAATAATGTCCCTGGGCGGAGACGGTAGAACCACGGCTTATTATCCTTAGCGAAGCTGAAAACCACTCCGAGTGAAGCATGATAAACGACATAGGGGTCGTCGACGCCGAGATTATCAGCGGCCTGCTGCTGCATGACGGAGCTGACCTGCTCATAATAGGTCGGCACGCTGCGCCCGGCCCGGCCGGTTTGGAACATGCGCAGGTGCATAGCTGCGCTGAAATCCACGCGGGCCTTATAAGAATTGATATACTCCCATCCGGACCATGTGCCTGCAGAATACGATCCACCGTCGCCGTAGATGCCCCTGGCCAGCCGGATATACGAGCCATCCAGTAGGAGGGCGAGTATATTCCAGTCACCATTGTAATAAAGGGCGAGGGCAGATATTGCGTGATCGCCGCTGATCTGCCCGAGGCCAGTTGACCAGGTACCTGCCGTACGTCGCTGAATGTAAAGCGATGTAGGGTCGTTGAAATCGGAGGCATGCACGACGGCGAGATCTCCGTTGGGCTTGAAGGCTGCTGCGCAGCCGCGTTCACACGGGCGGGTATTCATCATGGCCGTCCATGCGCCGTACGTGGCACCGCTATCCATGCTTTTCTTGTAATAGAGGTAAACGCCATCATCGCAAAAGGCGATAACCTCAGTTCCTGAGGCGACAAGGCCGATCGGTGAGCCGGTGCCGCCGCCCCATGAGGACCATGTCGTCCAGGTGGAACCACCACCTGGGGAAGTAATACGCTGGTAATACATGGTAGTGCCCGCCCGGACCCGGCAGACAGAGCCGTCCGCTGGGATAGCCACGGCGTGCTTGCCCACGGCCGTAGAATCGGTGGCCAATGTGAGCCGCTCCCAGTTGTAATCCGACCACTGAAGAGTGGCCGAGGCCACGGCGGCCGGATGGCCGTAGGATGCGATCTCGACCTTGACCAGGGGCATACGGCTGGCCGCCCGCATGGCGGTGGTCAAGTCCGATGATAAAGTCCTCAAGAAGATTTAACTCCTACCGCGTCCTTGAACACCGCCTCGCTGGGGGCGACGAGGCCGGAGTCAATCAGGCATTGATAGCAAAGGAACTCGATATTGATAACCCGGTCACGGGTGCGGTCGACCGCGACCAGATTCAAGGCGGAAGCGCATTGACTGCACTGGAAGCGGAGCAGGTTGAAATCAGCGGGCATGACGTCCCCTTTTCACGGCAGAGGCCGTGCCACTGCTCGCATCAGCGGGCTTAAATAAGCTCAGCGAGCGGTAAACTGTGCGGTCGCATATATTAAAATGCGCCGCGATTTCCCGTATCAACCAGCCCTGTTTGCGCAGCTTGAACATCTCGACCGCCCGGGAAAACATACGCATATCCGCCTTGCCGTAGGGCCTGTCTTCCGGACAGCGGGGCAAATGGCACTCAAGGCACGCCGGGGACAGGTTACAGCCACGGTCCCGGTGGACTACGACCAATGGGTCATTAGCTTTGCGCATGATCCCGCCTCCTTTTCGTGGTGGCGACGCCAGGATCCTGACGTCGCCACGATCATTTATAAAAGTTTGACGTAATCCCAGCCGACCTGGGTGGGGCTATAGGATTTGCCGCTGTAGATGCTCCAATCCACGGTCTTGCCGCTGAGCTGGGCCAGGCCATCCTGGGCGTTGTAGAGCTCATTGAAATAGGATATGAGGTTGCGCAACTCGTCGAAGGTCTTGTCGCTGCAGGTCAAATTGTTGGCCTTCTCATAGTCCTTTTTCAGTTTGAGCAGATAGGCGTGGTAATTGTTGGCCTCGGCCAGGGTGGGGGGCTTGGGAAGTTTCGTTTGATACTTGAAGGCCTCGCTGAAAAGCTCGACAGCCTTATCAACCAGGCGTTTGGCTTCCTCGATTCGCTTCGCTTTCGGCACCTCCCGGAGGTCGAAGCTGGTTATGATGGGATAGTAGTAAAAGGCCCGGCTGATGGGGGTTACCTCCTGTCCGTCCTTTCGGCAGGATTCCTCGGCAGCCCCGACCGCGGCGTCGATATCGAACGGGTTATAGTTATCCACCGGTGCAGCCGGCAGGATAGGCGCAACGGCCGGCTGCTGAGCTGGTGCGCTCTCAACTTTTGGGGATGGCGCCGGCGCAGATTGCGCAGCTATAGAAGCTATCTTAGGGGCGGCCTTGACTTTCTCCTTGTCGATATTGCCCTGCACGATGGTATAGATGATGCCGACTAGGACGACTGCGCACGGGCCGATAACATCGATAAGGAACTGGCCGACGGTCTGGGCTTTGGCCGGGTCGGTGATGAACAGGCCGAGGGACCCGGCGATAAGAGTTAGCAGGGTGACGATAATTTTCTTGTAACCGTCCAGGGGTGTGGTTTCCATTTTCTTTTCTCCTCGGGCGCACCTGAAGGTACGCCACGCCAATTTATTTATATAAGTACGCACAGGGCGACAGGAATTGTTCTGCCTGCTGCACGGTAATGACCGGCTAAGTGGCGGGCGGCCAAAATGATAAGCTCGGGATCTGCGTGACAACGGACGCCCTGGTCACCCCAGCGGCTGAGTAAAAGGGTGGCATGGTCGAGTAACACGAAATCGACGGTCTGTTCTATCGGCTTGCGGCCGAGATCCCGCGTGTGATGGGGGAGTTGCCATGTTGCAGTATCGAACTCGTCCGCCCGGATGGCGTAAGCATCAATAGATAGGCCATCTTTAAGTAGTTTCCCTCGTCCCTCGAGGGATTTTAGCTTCGGTTTTACAGTTTTCGGGGTGCACGATACCGGCAACGTTTTTTTACGGACCATAAATTTACTCCTCTGCGACTAATGCGCTGGTGATCAATTTCTTGGGGTTGTAATTTTTCACATGTTGAAGTTGATCGTAGAAAACTTCAAATGCTTGCTTCGCCCAATAGTTATAATCCTTATTGACCTTTTGCCCTCCAGTATTGGCGAGATTGACCTGGTACTGTGCCTGCGAGCTGACGGCGAAGGCAACTGCGCCCTGGGCGATGATATGATCATGAGCAGTGGGTACGGTCGATGCGGTGCTGATTGTGTGCTTTTTCAGCCAGTAGACATTGCAATGCCCGGCGTCGCCGACATAGCCATCCTGGAACGTGAGCAAATCGCCCCACACCTTGAAGCGGCGGGACGGGTAAGGTTCAGTCGTGAGAGGATGCTCGACTTTCAGAATATCGATGCGGTCTGTGAGTGTGGAAATATCAACCGTATTGCCCTGGTCAACGGTGTGAATGGTGGCATCGAGCTGCATGAGCGGACAATACTCAGAATAGACAAGTACAGCTTTTTCGATGGCCCGGTCGATTTCGTCATTCGTCCAGCGATAATTAGACGTATCCTCATCCTTGAGATCGCGGCGGACGCTGGTCCGCATTGTCGTTAAAGTAGTCATTTCCTAATCACCTGCCTATCATTCGAGTATCCGGGCGGGGCCGGTGCCGGGCCGGCCCCGCCCATTATTTAGAGGAGGCTACTTAAAGGGCAGTCACTCCTTTAAGCCTAAGCAAGAACCTGTAAATTAGACAGGTTAAAGGAGATTGTGGTTGCATCCAGCAACACACCAATAACGGTTTTCACGTCACCGGTTGTGCTGGGGACCGTATCGGTGACCATGCCGGAGGACGTGCCTTCAGCAAGGTAAATGAGGCCGCCAGGGGTACCACCAGAATAACCAGTAACTACGCAAACCGGGGCAACAGGTATAACGTCACCGCTGACGCCGCCTTTAAGAGCGACCACCTGGGGATTGATAACGCTGCTAACAGTAGCCAGCGAACGTTTCCAGCCGGTGGAATAGCCGAGGATATCACCCTCGACACAAGTGCCGGCCAGAGTAACGGTGGCGGCCGCGGGGCCGGGTCCGCATACAACCGACCTACCTTTCTGAGGATCTGCAAATGCCATTTAATTACTCCTTACCTCATTCGAGGCTAATTTCGTTATGCGCAACCTATCAAGGCAGCAGCCTTGATGTTGCTGAACAGGGCGGATGAGACATACCACTTGATGCGGGTACGGGAAGCGTCCTTGGTTTCCATCTCGCCGATCTTGATGATCTGCAGGCCGCCCGTGCCAGTCAAGCCACAGAGAGCATCCTCGCCGAGCTGGAAGGCATAGATGGTGGAGCTGGCGCCGCCCGTAAAAGCGGTTTCGACCGAGCCGCTGACCACGTGAGTATCCTTGACGAAATCGCTCACGGCGATGGGTATGCCGCCGTAATACTCGACCATGAAACCGAACTGAGCATTGTCATGTTCGAGGTTGTTGCCGGCAGCCCGAGCCAGTGCGCTGATCTTTCTGCGGGACCTGCGGCTCATCAGGAGCAAATGGGGCTTACCGCCCATGACGGCATCGATAAGCTGATCCACCATATCCAGGGTAATGGCGGCGCCGCCCGAAGCGCCGGCAGCAATGAGCTGGGCGGAGGCGGTACCGGTGACGATCTGAGCGATGAGGCCGTCAAACTGATTGGGATTGGTGGTGTTGTTGCCGTAGAGCAGCTTGTCCGACAACTCATTCTTGATGGCCTTTGCGGTGAGCTCGATGATGGCGCTCTCAACATCATTGATATTGGAGCGGGTCTGCTTGACGTAGTTGTCTACGTCTGCATTCTGGCCGAGGATGGCGAGGGTGGCCGTTTTCTGTGCGAAAGTGACGGCCGGGCTGGTCGTCCAATCATCATTGACGGCGTGCCATTCGGCATTAGGAAGGGTCAATTCCCTGTTGTAGGTGAGTGCGTTGCCGTTGATTTCCACCCACGGCAAAATAGATAACAGAGGATCGTCCTTCATGATGGTTTCAATGACGCCCTGCTTCATGACATCATTGGAAAGCTTGGCGGCTTCAGATAGTAAAGTAGCCAAATTATTAACTCCTTAAAGGTTATTTGTTATTCGCTTCGACAGCATGCTTGATTTTCTCCCTGGCAGACATGCCGGAGGTATCCGGTCCCGACCTTTCGGGTGCACCGGCGGGTACGGAGATAGCCTTGATATCGGCCTCGATCTTGGAACGAACTTTGGCCGCGAGGTCTGTAACGCGTGTCATGGCCGCATTGATCTCAGAGATAGAGTTACCGGCCAGCATTTCGGGGTTAAATATGGGGTTGGAGATGACAGCCAGCTTCCGGTACTCAGTGACCGCTTCCTTGTATGCTGTGTCGGCGGTGGCGAAATCCTTTTTAAGGGAGTCGATCACATGTGCGGCTTCGGCCAGGGAAGTATCACGCTGCGCAAGCGAAGCTTCGAGCGAAGCGATGCGCTCCGGAAGCTCCGGCGTGGCCGGTGTTGCGGGGGGCGGAGGGGGTGCGGCCTCAACATTGGCGACCTCTGCGGTTTTAGTCTCATTCTCCATGATCTGTACCTCCTATCTCTAAAGCACCGGCTCCAGCTCCGGGGCGACTTTGCGCTCTCTCGCTCCGCCCTGGGTGGATTGCGCTTTAAATTCAACGTTCATTTCGAGTATGCGGCGGCGTTCATCCAGCCATTTATCAAACTCCAGCTCGGGGTCACGGACTCCGAGGTTGTCCATGGCGGTGCGCCGGCTGTGAACGCCTGACTGAACACATAGCTGCTCGTTCTGCGCCTCGCGTGTCCTGTCCTGCGGAAGGACCTGCCCCCAGCAGACGCGCTGGGACACCTGGGTAAAGTCCTGACGCATGAATTTGGCCCACAGTTTCAATATCATTTCATTGCGGCGCTTGTAGATATTGGTGCGGATCAGCCGCTTTCGCTTCACTTTCTGAAGCAGGGATTGCAGCTCCACCTCAAGGGCTACGCCGGAAAGCTCGTGCTGGATGCCGCCGTAGGCCGCCCTGGGGGATTCTGAGATATCGTGCATGGTGCGGTAGACGAGGTCGATGTAGTCGATATGGAGGCGGATTCCGCCACCCTGCAGCAGGTCGAGCAAGTAGGCCTTGGTGTCGGCGGGAAGGTTCCACACGGCGCCGGGCCTGACCTGGATATCCTCGGAAGCTTCGACGCCTTCAAGCACGGCGATGGGATTACCGGAAACCTCCAGGATGCGGCTGAGCTGAGATAGGGCACGGTTCAATTCCTTCTGCGGTTCGATCAGCGAGGGGATATCGGAAACACCCCAGAACTGCTTGGGCTTGCGCAGGTTGGGGAAGATAATAAACGGGATAAAACCGTAGGGGTTCGGCTTCTTATCAATGACCGCGTTTTCAAGGTAAAGTACAAAATCCTTATCCGTCCATAGCTCGGTGATGAAGGCGGTCTTTTTCTGAGAAGTTTTCTTGTAGAGGGACAGTATCTCCTCGGCGCTGAGCTGGTAGCGGCTTACGACCTTGTAGGTCTGGTTGAGGTCGTCGCCGGTCCACCAGGCGTAGAGGCCGTTGACGTCCGGCGCCGTGATACGGACGCGTTTGCCAACGGCGTCCCACGTGACCTTATAGCAGCCGTCGCCCAGGATGGCGGTGTCGATCTCGGTGGTGTAGTCCAGCTCGGCGACGTTGTTCTGATCAAGTATCAGGTAAATTAAATCCTCGGCCTGCTTTGCCACTTCGGGATTGCCGCCGGGCAAAGATTCAAAAGAGAAATTAAGCTCATTCATAAGATAACTGGTTATCTTATCGACAGCGATCTTTGAATAATTGAAGACGAGCTGGCGGTTTTTGCTGGTGCGCTCCCACTGGGTGCCGTTGTAGAAGTCCAGGGCAGCCTTGTAGGCGCTGAAGCGCTCGCGGTCGAGCTGAGCCAGGTCCTGCACCTTGAATTCAGTCGGCACGGACGCCTCCGGTGGCCACGCGCGGCCTGCTGTTCTCGCTGGCCTTGAGCATCAGGGCCAGGCTCATCAGGTAATCGTCGTGGCCTTCAAGGGGATCAACGTAAAAGTTAATGGTCTGGTTGGGTCGGTAGTGGCTCCTGGCCTTTTCCATTTCAAGCATAAACTCGGCGAATTCCCGGCTGCCGTCACCGGCATAGCACTGCACACGGCCTGAATTTACGAAGGCGATGAGGTCAAAGCCGAGCTGCGACTTGCTGAACTGGGTGAACTTGAACGGTATCACGCGGGAACCACAGGACTTCTGCAGGAACGAAACCAGCGGCTCGCCAATGCCGGTGGCATCGCAGAGGACGCGGCTGCAGTTCCACTTGTTGCGGACCAGCTCCACAATCTGGGGGTGAAGCTCATGGTGCGGGGTGCCTATCCAGGCGTAATGCTCGACGATTTTGACCGTTGGCTCCCTGCCCCCGTTAAAGTTCACGGCGCCGATGGTGATCACGGTGGCGTCGCGCTGCGGGCGGGTGAGCACGAGGTTGTCGAGCTGCTCGTCCTGGCCGGCGTAATCGATGCCGGCGACGTAGATCGTCCCGTTAACGCGCGAACGCTGGCGGGCGTGGGTGCCGGTCAACTGCGAGAGCTGGACGCGGTTAAACAGGCGTCCGCTGGCGGGAAGGGGCAGGAGGCGGTACTGGGTGCGGAAGAGCGGGTGATCCTCGCCCAGGCGGTGGCGCTCGGACTCGACGAAGGTGGCATAGCCGGGGTTGCAGGCGGCGACCACCTCCCAGGGGAAGCGGAAATGGCGCCTGACGCCGTCCTCTTTCTCAAGCTCAAGGTTGAGATTCTTGGTCTGTTCGAGCAGGGTCCCGTCGTCCCAGGTAGTGCCATAATGGACCGTGGTGGCATTGGTGGAGCTGGCCATGGGGCGGAACTCCTTGGAATACTTGTCCTGGTTGATATCCTGAGATTCGTCAACTTCCAGCAGAAGGTCGGAAGTGTGGCCGACGACATTGGAGCTTTCATCCGCGGACAGGAACACCTGGCGGGCGGCTCCCAGCCGCATAATATAGCCATACTCGGCCTGCCAGATGCCGTCATAGCCGAAATCATCGAGGCGGTCCTTCAGCCTATTCATGCTGATAAGGGTCTGCGGCTTGAAGGTGGGGGAGCATTTGATGGAAGTGCCGCCTTTAGCTATAAACATCGTCAACAAAAGCACCTCTATATGCGCCGAAAGCTCGTTCTTTCCGCCCTGCCGGGCAATCTCAACCGAAAACGTGAGGCCTTTCCCCTGCAAGATGCTGTCGAAAATGGCCCTGGCTACTTCCTGCTGGTACGGGCGTAATTCCATCTGCTACTGAATAATTGCCTTTATTCCCAGTGGGACGGCGATATCCGTCAGCACCTTGCCTATGGCATCCTTGAGCGACCTGTTGCCCCCTGCGCTGATATGAAACTTTGTGCGCACCATGCGGGTAATGGTAGCGGCGGCGAGCATCTGAAGGTCAATGCGCTCCGGATGCTCGTCCATGAGCGTGAGAAGTTTAACGCGCAGGAGAGCGATTTCCTCATCTATGCCTTCAACTTCGCGGGCTTCGTCAAGCTGAAGCTTCTGGGCTTCATCAAGAACCCGGCTGTAGAACCCGTGCTTCCGGGCGTTCTGGTTGCCCCTGGGGGCCCCTTTCTGCTTCTTTTCTATCATGTAACACTCTGAGCATGCCGTAGACGATGGTCAGAGCTGCCAGTTCGTAGTTACCTTCCCTGAGTGCTTTTTCGAGTAAAGACATGGCCGTTTCCTACCATAATAGTACATTTGTGCACATTAAAAAAGGGGGTTTTGTCAGGGTCGGGGGCGGCATAAGATGAGACAGCTTCCTTATTGTATTCCAATATTTTGTATGATATGGTGAGAGGAGCGGTGAGCTAGTGCAGACCACGGAATTTGGTTGGGTTCAAATAACAATTGCACTTGTCACGATAGCGGCGGCTATTTATGGGGCGGTGCTATCTACTTATAACTTCTGCTACAACCGCAATCGGGATAGAACAAAATTGAAAATCACAATTTCCTTCGGACAATATGTAGCTGATCATGGATTCATAATAATCAGCAATGATCAAAAAAAGTCGTCGCCATGCTTAGTAATTAGTATGGCCAATAACGGTTTTCGGCCCATAACAATAAGCACCCCATATTTTCCGATGCCGGATAATACCAAGCTTGCACCCCTGGCACCATTTAACGATATTGAGGGCGGAAAATTTCCGCACACACTAGAAGAGTCCAAAGGATGCATGGCATGGGGCGAAGCTAAAACAATTGCCATACATTTAAGGCGGAAAGGTTATTCTGGTATTTTCAAATTGGTCGCTGCGACGCTTGACAAACTTGGCAAAGAATATCGCAGTGAGCCGATTAGTTTCGATATAAATATGTATGATTCCAAAAATGACTAGTCGATTGGCTTGGTTGAAGGAGATAGATACCCTCTTTTATTTTGACCCCGAACTTACCTAATTATTTATCGAGTTTTTGATTTAAATGAGCAATGAAATAATCCGTCCAGATATCTATGAGATCACTAAGGAAGCTGTGAAAGATGGATTGGCAATTATTAGACAATGGGAGACAGATAAAAAGCTGGTTTATCAATATTTTCAGTTCCCAATAATGGGCGAATTCCCCTCCGGGTATCCCGATTTTAGAAAATCTCAAATTGCGGGAGATGAAGGCCCTCTCGATTATGAAAGCGTTTTCAGAAGAGAGCGATATCCACCTGAAGACATACCATCTTGGAGACGATTTTGGGATTTTGCACATGAGGACGAATACCTGCAGCATTTTTGGGAAATTGGATCGCATGTCATACAGAAATGGTATAGCGGCGCTTTTCCAGATTGGTCAGAAACTCATAGCAGAGTATTGGTTTATGGAAGCTTGGCAAAGTTGGTTGACCGTTATATTCATATAACGGGTAAAAAGGACATGTTGGAGGATTTATTCCAACCCCTATATCAGGAATGGGAACGAAGTATCTTTTGGGAAGGACTTCCCGTTAACATAGTAGTCCCAATTCTCGGTGTAGTATTTTCATACGACCGAATGAAAATAAATAATATGATATCTGTGGAGAGAATGGGAAAGCCGCTCCAGTTGGCACGGAATAATAGAAACACATACACGATATCAACGCACGGGTTAGTCATTGGCATGGCAACTCATTCGCTTATCCTAAGGGGCTGGACACTAGCGAATAAAACTCTTGATCGAAGACATGAATCTCTGAAAGACATAGGAAGCTATTCGGTTGCCCTAACACAAATTGAGGAATTCTTCGCAGTTCTGAGATCGGAAACTCTGGTTGACACCGGTTTTGGTCAAATAATTGTCACGCCAATCGGCTGGGGTGATTCGTGGCAGGCATATCTGCCCCATGTCGATGTCATCGCTATCAGGGAATATCCCGCCCAGTTTGAAAATTACGGCTGGTTGAGAACGCCACCTACCGTAGAAAAAAATACATGTAGGAAAGTTGCCAAATTATTCGGAGCTCTTGGTAATACTTCGGAAAATAGACTTATACTTGCCGCAAAGAGATTAAATGCAGCTTTTCTGCGAACAAACGAAGGAGACTCAATCATAGATATCACTATTGGACTAGAGACATTATTGACTAGCGACACGCAAACGGAAATTACATATAGACTGGCGATGAGAGCGGCAGCATTATCCACAATAGAAAAGTTTGACGAGTTTTCTCCCAGTGAAATATGCAAAGCCTGTAAGAAAGTATATGAATACAGAAGCGCCGTTATACATGGAACAAAAAAGGCTAATAAAAAATGGATACTTAAATTAAACAAGGAAAAAGAGATACCAATAATTCGACTGGGCATACGTATTCTGAGTTGTGTTATTAGGGCAATGGTGCTTCACCAAGAGTACCTTGATGTTGATAAGCTGGATATGTTGTTAATTACTAAAAAGTCCCGGAAACGCAAGGTGACAATTATCTCGACAAATAGAAATAATTAATTTCTATAAATCATATTCAGTTTTACATTTCATATTCCCCGCAAAGTCATCACACTTGTCACCCCCATCACCCCCAGGTACGAAATAAGGAGTGACGAGTTGAGTGACAAGTTAAGCAACCGGAACAACTTGTCACCCCATTTATGAAGTTAAGGGTGACAAGGGTGACGGGTGTGAAGGGTTATCCGGGGATAAGTAACTATATTTGGACGTTTGCGGAAATTGTAAAGTTATGCATGATTTAAACGTAATGGGATTTGCTCTCCACCTTTTACGTGTTCTAAAACTGATAGAATCGTCCTCTCCATTTCTAACCCATTTTCTGTCACGCGCTGCACGGTTTTTATCCTGCATATTAAATAATCACCCATACCGAAACGTCGTTTATGTTCTCTGACTTCAAGTAAAAACCTTTCATCTTGTATTGCATACCACTTACTACCACCACCATCATCTAATCTCCATTTTGATTTTTTCAAATCGAATGTCGGAGAAACTAATTTCAATGTAAGCTTAGGGACGATATTTTCTGTACCTTCACTAGTGGAAATATCAGAAAGGGTGAAACTGGCAGCATCTTCTTTACTAACAGACTCCAGTTCCTTTCTTCCATCTTTAACTGTCATCTTATCAATTCCATCCCGGAATAGTGGCTCGACTACCGCTTGCGCTAGTTCTTTTATCCCATTATCTTTGTAAAGTCTAAATACCTCAGTAGAAATATGAAGTTCTATATTGCTGGCCTTTAATGTAACACCTTCAGATTGTTCAATTGCGATAGGTTTTTGCCCTTTAAGCTTTTTAAATACTCCAAACAGGCTTGAATCTCCTATCTTCGGAATACCTGTAACAATGCTCAACAGGTTAGCGGCAGATGTTATAAGGTCACTGGTTAAGAATTGTGTTGTCGTATAACAAGCCTGTGCTAGTATCAAAAGGAGTTCAAAAGACCCAGGTTTTGTAGCCCGCACCTTCAGACTAACAGCTATATCGTTGCCATTCAAAATGGTATTAGCCCTAGTAAACAACTCACCAAGTGCTATAAGTGCAGGGGCTAAATCTCTCACATCCATTGTATGCTCAGAAAGAGCCTCACCAGAATAGGCAAGCCTAAATTCGGCGGGTAAATCGGTATCTTGAGATATCATTTTATTGCCCTCCTGATACAATTAGATTTTTTAAGATTTTATCACCTTCCTTTTCAAAATGATACGCTACTCGGTAACGTGTAAAGGGATACCGAATTGTGAAGCCAAACGGAACGCAAGCACCTCATCCCAGACAACTATATGACGGCCGTCCTTAGGTATGCGCCTTTTAATAAAACCGAGGCGCTTGGCTATCAGTCCCGCTTTGATGGCGGTCATTTCCGCGTCATCATCCAACTCCTTAACACGCTGGGAGACAGCGGAACCGGTTAATACAACACCCTCTTCGTGCAACTGGATGATGGCGGCAAGTACCCGGCCGTCGTTGCTTTCACGGCGACGGCAGTAAAGAGACTCCTGCTGGCTCTTGATGAAGGTGGACAGGGTATCGGACAGATATTGATCACTGCCCGCCAGGACTTTGAGCGGGATGAGGATCTCCTGAAGGCGGGGCTGGAGGTCAGGTTCAAGAAGATCATTGGAGAAATCGCCGCCTTTGAGCTTGAACAGGTTATGCAGGCGGAAGGTGAGCAGTTTGGAGCGCAGGCCATCGATTTCGTCCTGGAAGGAAGCGGGAAGCACACGAGGGATATCGCGCCGGGTGAGGGTGAGCATGGAAGCGGTAAGGCAGCGGCTTTCGAGCGCCTCGTCGGCGAAGCGGAAGCGGGTGGCGATGAGCTTGGGGCCGAAGACCTGGTAGCCGCGGGGACGCCATTTGCCATTATCTTTATCGGACCGCAGGACGGGAAAGCCCGGGCGGTAACCGTTGTTGAGGATCTTGACCATATCGGTCCAGTGAGAGGAGTCTTTGAAGTCCGCTTCGTCCAGCACCAGGGTGCCGCGGTACTGGTCGAGGATACGAAAGATAGGTGAAGGAGTGGCGGCGCCGGAGGCGAAGATGGGGCGGAAACAGACAGAGCCGACAACCTGCAGGAAGCGGGTCTTGCCGGAACCCCAGTCGCCCAGCACGCGCAGGTAGGGCAGGGAAGGGGCAAACTCGTACACCCAGGACAACAGGACATACAAGGCAGAGATATCATCGTAGTACCGGGGAAGCTCAAGGTATTTATTTATATAGGCTTTGATCTGCTTAAACTGGTCCTGCAGGTCGCAGTAGCGGGCAAAGTCGCGCGCGAAGTGGACTATGGAGCCGGCAAGAGAATCAGCGGGCGGGACGTGGACGAAGTGGGGGGTGCGGTGCTCGCGGGTGGTGGATATGGCACCCTTGCGCTTGATGATAAAGCAACTGGAGCCGTCCCTGCGAACGACCAGCTCGCCGATGGTGGTGCCGCAAACGAAGCCGGGGACGGGCACCTGCGGCAGCTTCTTGGAGTCAGATTTATCCCCGGTTGACTGCTCTTTCTGTATTTTCGGCATTGGGTTCTCGTACTCATGATGCCTGTGGTTTAGTGGTTTCGGGTTTGACTTCCAGCATTAACTCAAAGGCTTTCAGGGGCACGAGAAGCCGGTGGCCACAGCGAATGACGGGAAGCTGGCCCTTGTTGGCCATCTGGTAAGCCAGGGCGCGGCTGACGCCGAGCATCACACCCGCCTGCTCTATGGTGATAGTCTTTCTTTCTACGTTCAATTTTTCCTCCAATAGTCTTGTTTTTCAACAGCCTGTACATTATAATAGTACATATGTGCTACTTGTCTATGGGGATTTGTCAGGTCGCTGTTATATTCGCATGAGTCTTTTTAGTGCGGATTCGGGTTAAATACGGCTGGGATGGCCGGGGGTTAGATTTAATAAAAGGGGGCGCGTCATGAGAGGGCATATCAAAAAAAGGTCAGAGGGATCATGGAGCATAGTGATTGATATCGGCAAGGACCCGGTAACCGGGACGAGGAAGCAGCAGTGGTACACGATCAAGGGGACGAAAAGGGAAGCGGAAAGCAGGATGCGGGAGCTGCTGGACTCCAAGGAAAAAGGCACCTATGTGAAGCCGAACAAATTGACAGTAGGCGATTGGCTGGATTCCTGGCTGGAAGGCTACGTGAAGACCAACTGCTGCATGCGAACCTATGACGCATACCAATCCATCGTCAAGAACCACCTTGTGCCGGGACTGGGGACAATACCGCTGACCCAACTGAAACCACAACAGATACAGGATTTTTACTCGAGAATATTCCAGGGCGACAAGAATTTGTCTGCCAGTTCGGTATTGCACATTCACCGCATTCTATTCCAGGCGCTCCAATATGGAAGGAGACAGGGCGTCCTGATGCAGAACGCGGCCGACCTAGTGAACCCGCCACGGGCCAGGAAATCCGTAATGAAGACGCTGTTACCATCCGAAGTAGCCAGGCTTTTCGAGTCGACCAAGGACAACCTCTACTATCCAATCTACTTCACAGCCATAAATACCGGGCTTAGGCAGGCGGAATTGCTGGGACTGAGATGGCGGGACATCGACCTGGATCTCGCGGCCCTTTCGGTCAACCAGGTGCTTTACAAAAGGCGGGGCGTCTGCATATTCAAAGAGCCGAAGAGCGAGCACAGCCGGCGGCGCCTGGACCTTACGCCGTCACTGGCGCTTTTCCTGCGCAAGTACCGGGCGCAGCGGGAAGCGGAATTCATCATAACGGGAGACCCGTTGACGGACGACGACCTGGTATTCGGCAAAGCGGACGGGACACCCGTGGACCCGTCCACGCTGACTCATCAACTGGGTAAGGCGCTGCAAAAGGCCGGGCTGCCGCACGTGAGGTTCCACGATTTAAGACACTCGTTCGCCAGCCTGATGCTTTTGGGCGGCGTCCACCCGAAGATAGTGAGCGAGATGCTGGGGCACGCCAGTGTGACCCTGACCCTGGACACGTACAGCCACGTGATAGGTGGACTGCAAAAGGCGGCCATGGGCAGACTGGACGACATACTCAAGGTGGAGATACGGGAAAATGAATCCGTTAGCAATCCGTTAGCAAAAACCGGGGATTTGAATGGAGCCAGCGGTGCGAGTCGAACGCACGACCGGCTGTTTACGAAACAGCTGCTCTACCACTGAGCTACGCTGGCACGGAACATAGTATACCGCGCAGCGACGACTACGGGCAAGGTAGCCAGCGCCTGCGGCGCCGCTTTATTTTAGGGGCAAATATACGTCGGCCTCGGCCACGCCCACCGTATTGCCCTGCTCATCTTTGGCCCAGATATCCAGGGTGACGAAATCCTGTCCTTTTCCTACCGGGTGCTTTTCGGTCACCGTTGCCCCGTAAACACATGTTGTATCGACCGGCACCGGCCTGACCAGCTTGGACTCTATGCGCTTCATCCTGCCGCCCGATGGATAGGCCCAGTCGGTGACCACCTTGCACATCAGCGACATGGTCTGGTTGCCATGCATCACCGTGACCGGCAGTCCGAAGACCTGCGCCGTTTTACACCAGCCGGGATTATTGTGCACCGGGTTATAGTCCATCGAACCCGCTGCATGCTGCCAGATGATCTCCTGGTCCACATGCTGCCTCACCTCCGGCAGGACATCCCCGCAATTTACCGATTCAAAAGCGATTCTCTTTTCCATCTCTAACTCTCCTCCGCCTATGCCTGCAGGGCATGCTCGCCCTTGAGGAACTTCAACACGTCCTCACGTGTGCGGGGCAGTATCAGCGTCACATAATAGCGTATCTTCAGGTTGCCGTGCTGGTCATACGTCTCGGTCATATATCGCATATAATATTTTCCGCGTTTTATCCACTTATCATGTCCCTTGATCTTCATGGTCAGGATGTCACCAACCCGGACGGGATCGTAATATTCGATGATCTGCCCGGGGTTCCTGGCGCCGGGCGTCCTGATCCAGCTGCCGTGCCCCTTCCTCATCACGAAGAATCCCACCTGCGTGCCGAACATGGGATGCGCGACGATACCATCATGTCCGCATTTCCGGGCGTAGACATCATCGTAAAAAATGGGATTGCTGTCCGGTACTCCTTCCGCGTAAGCGATAAGGTCCTCCGCCTTGACCTCGAACTTGTCCGGCAACACGCTCTCCTTCCCTATCTCGATCTCGTCCCAGAACTCATACTGGTCGATGTCCTCTTTCACCAGGAAATCGGCGCCGAATTCCTTCTGCTTGGCCGACTTCTGGTACTTTGCCATCTCCTCCAGGTATCCCATGTTCTTCAACCTCCTCATTCAATATATTAAGAGCCTGTATGTGTAATATTCCCTTACACCGGCTGCCACCGGGGATTAAGTCAGCAATCGGACTACCTGTTCGCCTCCTTCATGATATACCTGAACGTGCAGTGCTCAGTCTGCCCCACGTGGTGGCGGTCGTGCAGCACCAGCTTGACATCGGGATTATAGCCATCCAGTATGGCGTAGTCGGCGTACTTGCAGTAGATCTTGCTGAATTCGCCCACACCGAGCTCCCGCGAGCCGTTCCAGAAGGTGCATCCGCCGGCCTTGACCACCAGGTCATCGTTATCCAGGTCGGGGTGCGGGTCGAAGTTGGACGAATCTATGTCAATGACATGATCCATGCCCGCCCGTGCAATAGCTCGCAATGTAGTGTTATCATTATAGCCGCATTTTGAAATAATCACCCCGGAGGATTAGAGATGCCTTATAAACTGATTAAGGTTGATATCGAGGAAGAGGTGGCTACCCTTACACTCAACCGCCCGGACAAGCTCAACTGCCTCAACGCGGGCATACTGCACGAGATGTCGAAGGCGCTTGGTG
>Ga0268278_1000467_pt1 | contig 28142 bp, 23 predicted proteins | sample saktaG_3_FD_190135 | JGI IMG/M metagenome (GOLD analysis project Ga0268278, IMG submission 190135) | Saline water microbial communities from Sakinaw Lake, British Columbia, Canada - sak_2010_1_5_55m | ecosystem: Environmental > Aquatic > Non-marine Saline and Alkaline > Saline ...
TCTTTTCCAATTACTCTGGCCCTATAAAAAACAGGTCCTCTTGAGGTAATTTTAATTAAAAATGCAATTATAATCCAAACAGGTGATAAAATTATAATTAATAAAGTGGAAACTAAAACATCCAAAATTCTTTTAATGGTCTCATAGCCAGATTTCTGATTATATGGTTGCATCCTAAACGCAGAAATACCAGCAATTTCCTCAATTTCTAATTTTTCTGGTACAATATTATACAATTGGGATATTATATGAGTCGGACATTGTGTCTCTTTACACAAATCAATAATGACTTGTAACCTTTCATAGTTAATGTTATTTATAGAAATAAGAATTTCTTTAATTTTATATGAATCAACAACTTTTTTCAAATCTTTTGGTTTTCCCAAAATCGGAATATCTTCAATCCGTTTGCCTTGTTTGGATTCATCATCGTCAAGAAATCCACAAATATTGTAATAGGACCTTTTGTCTTCTTTTAGATATTTTACTTTTTTTATGCTTAATTCACCGGCACCTATAATAAGTAAATTACGATTTATTCTTTTAGTTTTTACCAGCAAATAGTAAATTTGTGGAACAATTATAACTCGGCTAAAGAAGAATATAATAAATATGGTAGTAAATATTAACCCCAAAAGAGCTCTACTCATAGTTACTTCAGTTATTTTAAAGATAAAAGATATGAATATTAAGATTAACAGACTTGTAAAAAGTGACCTGAGCAAAGCAAAGGTATGACGTGAGCGGTCAAAAATGACTTGGTATTTATAAAGATGATTTCCTTGTAAAAATATTAGAACAGAAAAAAACAATATAACATATCCCCATAAATGGCCATAAGAAATATCACTATAATTTAATAATCTATAATGGAAATAGATGTAATTAGAAATAACTATCCCACCGATAATAATTATTATATCGTGGATAAAAAGGATGGATTTGTGGAGGGGAAGTTTCATTTAGCTTTTTCCTTTTTCATTTGCTAATTCATTAAGTTGTGAGATTTTCACGCGTTGTTTACAAAAATTATGAGCTGAAAGTGATTGTTTTCTGGGGTGGAAAGAGACCGTAACGTAATGACATATAGATAATTAAAGGGTTACGGGATCTTTACACAGAAAACATAAAAAGTGTAAACAACGCTAGGATTTCTTACAATTAAGTAAATTAATATATCTCTTTTTATATTTACTCCAAGGATTTTTTAAGTAATACTCATATCCTTTGTTTGCATATTCTCTCATTAACTTCCTATCTTGAATTAGCATTTCTATTTTCTCCGCCAAATTTTTTGGATCACCGGATTTAAATAACAAAATACAATCAGAAAAATATTCCCGAATTATTCTAGTATCAGAAGCTATGACACACAATCCCTTAATAAAATATTCATGGATTTTATTGGGCATCGCAATGTTGTTTGAATAACCTTTTGGAGCAGGAAATATTCCAATATGTGCCTTATCATATTCATGTGCTAAACATGATAAGCTTACAAAACCATCAGAAAATGTAATATAATCATTAAGATTTTTTTTATTGACTAAATTTATCGCATTTTCTCTATATTCACCATTTCCGAATATTTTTAATTTAATCTTACATTTTCTATGTTTTAAAATTTCAATAGCACAAATTATCAAATCTATACCTAAGTGTCTTGCAATAGTAGTTGGATAGATAATTACAATTTCTTCTGACTTAAAATTATGATTTTTAATTGGTTTAAAAACGTTTTCATCAGCAGCGTTTAGTATTTTAGGAAAATTAGTTTTTTGTATTTTATTTTCTTTGAATCTTTTACTGTGTAATCTATTAGTGGATATAACGACATCAGCAAAATTTCCTGACAATCTTTCTTCTAAATATAAACATTGTATAAATGGATTGTGTAACGGAATATCAAATTTCTGCGCATATACTTCAGGTAAAAGATCGTGAACATCTAAGATTACTTTTGAGCCTAATAGTTTTGAAAAGATACAACAGAAAACCAAGAAATTTGGCATGTTGTTCACATGAATAATTTCATATCTTTTCATAAAACTTAGATGATATAAGCAAAAACAGAAAAATTGTATATATGATAATAGAAATTTAACTTTATTATTTCCCTTGTACTGATTGTTTTTTGTATAATATGTATTAACCCCTTTTAAATCTATTTTGTTTGTCTCATTCAATGTATATATATCAACATTATACCCACCTTCGACAGCAGCAAGAGCTTCACGAATAACACGAGAATCCGTGCTAAGAGTTGTATAAGCTATCATTGCAATATTTTTATTCATAAATTGATTTCTAATTTTACATTATTACCTATGATTATAGAATATCTAAAAAGCAACATTTCAATCACTCATAGTGTTAATAATATACCTATACTTATTATTATTTGATACGGCTATCTCATCAACAATATTAATATTTATTTTCATATTAGTAAATTTATTAATCATAATATTCTTTATTTTATCAAATTTCTCATTATTATACCTTTCCTTATCAATCACAAAATGAAATTCTATTTCAAAATTATTGTTTTGAATTACTTGATATTTTCTTATAAACTCCATTTTAGTAAATAAATGGTTAAAAAATACTCTATGAACTTTTTCTCCCGTATTGTTAATAATATAATCTGAATTTCTTCCTCTAACTTCTTTAATCAGAGGTAATCCTCTACCACAGGAGCACTTTTTTCTATCCAAAACAATTTCATCATCTAGTTTATAACGGATGAAAGGCATAGTAAAATTATTTAAGTCGGTAACGACAGCGTTACCTTTTAGTCCAAAATTAACTGGTTTGTTATTATCATCAATCGCCTCTAATATTACACAATCAGCATTATAATGGAATCCATTATATTTCTTACATTCAAACGAGGATATACCACCATCATTTGCACCATATTGGTCATATACCTTACAATGAAATGCTTTTTCAATATTTTCTCTATATTTAGGTAATAATACTTCAGCAGTAGTGGATATAGCTGTTAAGAAAATATCATTAATATTGTGCTCCAATATATAATTAGCTAAGTTATATGCTGAAGAGGCATATGAATACATAAATCTAGCCTTAGAACTTCTAATTTTCTGTACATATAAAGATAATGCCTTTTCACTTAAAATAATTGCAGATAAAGGTATCGTATTTTTTAATAAATAGTATATTTGTAACTTGTAATTAATATTTCCTATAAGTGAAGCACCACCAAAATAAATAATTTTATCGCCAATTTTATATCCGCACTCATTCCAAGCTCTTAATATACAAGCTGAAGCTAAACTTAAAGACTTATAACTTAGATAATATTTCAAGGGAACTCCTGTGGAACCTCCAGTTGCTTTAGGCCATTTGCCAAATTTAGAATAATTCGTAGCAATAAAACTATTAGGCTGTTCTTTTATAATATCCTTTGTTAAGATAGGTAATAATTTTAGATCATCAATACTCTGTATATCCATCGGTATTAACTTTAATTTATCAAAAATACTCTTGTAATATGGCACAAAATTATATACTTGATTAATGAGATTTTTTAATTTAATATTTCTATACTTGTGTAACTTATCTTCACTCCAATATTGACTTTTCATCAAGAACTTATAATCTTTTATTACATGTGTATGACGATATAAATCAACTAAATAATAACCGAATTTTCTAAATTTTACCATTACTCTTTCACCTTATATAAATGTCTGGATTGGGAGGTTCATTATATGTGGGAGAAAATATTTAATATTATTGTATTTCTTAGGCTTATTTTTTATCTATTAATAATTTTCCTTTAATTTTTTTAAAATATTGTTTTTTCCCAAAAGGAGATAGTTTATTCCAATTTTTAATTAAAAATATTTTCATCATAATTCTCTGATAATATTGATTTAATCTCATTTGGGATTTTCGCTTTTTTCTATATTTATTTTCATCTTTATCAAATAATTTCATTTGATTTATATATTTTTGCATTTTATTTTCAAACTTTGTTTTATCGAATAATAATGGAGTATAATTATTACTTAAATATATTGGAATTAACTCATAATCTAATTTCTTAGTTTGTTTATCATATAGAACTGTTACAGTTAAACCTATCCTAACATTTTTTGACCAAATCATATCAAATAAAAAATTACCTAAACTATAAAATATTAATTTGCCTTTATATTTTTCGATAGGTTGAACCACATGAGGATGATGCCCAACAATAATATCAGCACCATTATCAATTAAAGTTCTCGCAATTTTTATGTTTTCGGTAGAAGGAATATTAATATATTCTTCATGCCATCCCCAATGTAAACTAACTATTTTGCAATCAACTTCTGAATTCTTCATTTTTTTTAGAGAAGAAATTGCTTTATCAATACTAAAATCAGAATATAAATTAGGATTTTTAATATCATGAACGGAATTATAGGCAACAAATCCTAACTTAACATTATTTTTTTTAATTATAACAACATCTGAATTATTACATTTCTGAAACCCAACAGGTTTGATATTGGCTTTATTTAGAATATTAATTGTTTCAAAAAATCCTTTTTCATCCTGTTCAAGAATATGATTGTTGGCAATTGAAAGTATATTAAATTCACATATCTTAAGAATATTTGCAAATTTATAACTGCCAGCAAAAGAAACAGATGCAGCTTTTTTCTCATCATATATTAGTGGAGATTCAAGGTTTCCAAAAACAAAATCGCAGTGTTTTGTGATTTGTATTATTTGACTAATCCAAGGTTTACCCTGGTGTTCAAAAAATCGGCTTGCAACACCAAAACCAGTAGTTAGGTCAAGATTACCAGGAAAAATGTCACCAACAAACAATAATTTCACTTTAGTCATTATTTTTTAATAAGCTCAGTATATAAGTCAGCTAATTTTTTCATTTGTAAATTGATATTAAACTCTTTCATTATATGTTTTCTACCATTAGAACCTAAAGTATTTCTTAATTTCTCGCTATTTATTAATTTTATCATACTGTTAGCAATTTCATCAATATCCCTTTGTTTTACAAGAAAACCTGTTTCATTGTTCTTAACAATTTCTGGAATTCCAGCATAAAAAGTAGAAATACAAGGTTTTGCACATGATTGTGCTTCCATTAGAACTACTGGAGTTCCTGTTTTAACACCACTTTCATTTTGAAATGCAGTATGTAAAAAAACATCACAGTTTGAAATTTCATTCAATACAACTTTACGTGGATTTTTAGCTATAAAATTGTTTATAAAGACTATTGAATTTTCTAAATTTAATGAATTTACTTGATGATTTAAACTATTAACATATGGTCCATCTCCAACAATATGAAGTTCAATATTTTTATGAATTAAATGAACTTTTGCAAATGCAGAAATCGCATCTTGGGCTCCTTTAAATTTATGGAATCTTCCTACAGTAGTAAAAATTACTTTACCACTTTCCTTTTTTTGTGTAGGTTTAAATAAATTAACATTTACTCCTAAATGTAACACCTTAATTTTTTTAGAAGGAAAACCAATATTAATAAGATCGTTTTTCATATCATTACTTAAAGCTAAAAACAAATCACCTTCTTTAATAATATCTTTGTATAAAGTTTTTAAAAATTCTTTATGTTTTCCAACACCAACATCATATCCATAAAAATAAGTTGATAATGGTATGTTTAGTTTCCTTTTTAAGGTAAGGGATGCCACACCTTTTTCACCAAAATGTGCATGTATCATCTTTGGGCTATATTTTTCACCATACGAAACAATAACTTTAGAAAGGTTACTAATTGTTGTATTGACACACTTGTTATGAGGGTATTTTATATATTGCGGTCGGATTACATCTGTCTGATTATAGTTTTTAACATAATTATCTGATTGGGGACGATACTTAAATTTTTTTAATCCTCTTAATAATGGAGGAATATATGGAGTTGGTGATATGACTAATGAGCTCAAACCATTATTTTTCAATCCTACAACTTGTCCATAAACCCATAATGAATTACCCGGATTTTTTTTATCAGGATAATTTTCACAAATAGCAATTAAATCATATTTCTTTGTATTAATCATAAAATAACCTTTTTAATCCTTCATATAGTCCAATTTTAATATTCAAAGATAATGTGTATTTTATTTTCGTGGCATTACCAACCATATCCCATATTTCATTTTTTCGATACGGAATTGCTCCAAAATTAATTTTTGCTTGTGATGGGATGAACTTTTTTATTTCTAATGCTAATTCTCTCATGCTTGTACTTTCCCCGCTACAAACATTAAAAATTTGATTATTAGCATTTTGATTTGTAGCTACATTAATTAATACTTCAATTATATTATCAATAAAAACAAAATCCCTTTTTTGTTCCCCTTTAGTCATATCAAAATTTTTATTCTCTTTTAAAGCATTTATTAATTGAGGAATAAAAAAACTCTCAGGCAAATTGGGTCCATATATATTGAATAACCTTAATATTGTAAAAGGTTGATTATATATATTTGAAAAAGTCTGTATTGATAATTCAGCGGCAGCTTTTGAAAGTGAATATGGTGATGTTGGTTGCATAGCCAAATCCTCTTTAAAAGGAATTTTTGTTTGATTACCATAAACTTCACTGGTACTTGTAAAAATAAATGATGAATAATCTATCTCTTTTAATGCTCGAAGAAGATTGTTTGTCCCTTTCAGGTTTATATCTAATATTTTATCAATGGTATTATAATCTCTCGTTCTATTTAGTGATGCTGCTAGATGATATATTTTTTGAGGTTTTATTTGGTTTGTTAGTTTATATAATAAATCATCATTAAGAAGACTAACATTGTAATAAACTACATCGTGAATTTGCCCAGACGGGGAAGCAATATCAAATATAAATACTTTAGCATTAAGCTCATGAAGTTTTTTAACTAACAAGTTTCCAACATAACCACAGCCACCGGTTACTAAAATTCGTTTGTCTTTCAACGTGTCCATATAACATCTTTTTTCTGAGCATCATGAATATATGAGCTCAAGTCATTGTCAGTATTTATTGTTTTTGTTTGATAGAATGCTTTATACCATTCAGTTGTTTTCTTAAGTGTTTGTGAAAAATTCCAAACAGGTTTCCATTTTAATAATTTATTAGCCTTAGAGCAATCAAGCATTAACAGATTTGCTTCGTGGACAGAATTATTGTTTTTAAGTTCTGAAAAAGTAATATCATTCCAATATTTCTTTGAGTTATTTACAATTTCTGAAACCGGCACATTATTTTCGAGTTCAGGCCCGAAATTCCATCCATCAGCAAATGCTTTTTTACCTTCTAAAAGTTGCCAGCCTAAAGTTAAATAACCACTTAATGGTTCCAATACATGTTGCCAGGGGCGTGTTGCTCTGGGATTTCTAATTACTGACTTTTTGCCTTTAGATACTGCCCGTATAATATCAGGAATAAGTCTATCTTGTGCCCAGTCACCACCGCCAATTACATTTCCTGCCCTAACACTTGCAAGTAAAGTGTTGTGTTTTTTACCATAGTCATCCACGTTAAAAAAGGAATTTCTATATGAGGATGTCAGAATTTCAGAACAGCCCTTGGAAGCACTGTATGGATCATATCCACCCATTGAATCGCTTTCTCTGTAACCCCATAACCATTCTTTGTTTTCATAACATTTATCACTTGTAACATTAATAATTGCTTTTACAGAAAGAGATTTTCTGCATGATTCAAATACATTTACAGTGCCCATAATGTTTGTTTCAAATGTATATACAGGATCAGAATAGGAATCCCTTACAATCGGCTGTGCAGCCAAATGAAAAACTATATCCGGTTTGTATTTATTAAAAGTATCACTTAATTTTTTTCTGTCTCTTATATCGTCAATTATCGAAGTAATTTTTAATTTTAATAGTTTAAAATGATTCGGTTTAGTCGGCGGTTCAAGAGCATATCCGATAACATTTGCTCCTAATTCTTTTAACCATAGTGATAGCCAGGAACCTTTGAATCCTGTATGACCTGTAACTAAAACTACTTTATCTTTATAAATATTATTAAATAGTATTTCCATGATTACCAAACTTTCCAAAAAGCTTTATTTTCATTCCATAATTTATTTAAATAAACGACATCTCTTTCATGATCCATACATGCCCATTTTCCTGGATGTTTATAAAGCATTATTTCGGATTTTCTGGCTAATCCTTCCAGAGGACCTTTTTCGAAATCACATTTCTCATCATTCGTTAAATAATCAAGTAATTCTCTGTTGAAAACCATGAATCCACCATTAATTAATCCTTTTGATGATTCAGGTTTTTCCTGAAATGATATTACTTGATTGTCATTTTCAAAAATTTCTCCGAAACGTGCTGGAGGATGTACACCAGAGATTGTTATGATTTTATTATGGGATTTATGAAATTTAACTAGTTCATTAATATTTATATCAGCAACTCCATCACCGTAAGTAATCATATTAATATTATCCAAGTATTTTTCGACTCTTTTTATTCTTGCTCCTTTAAGAGTATCTATTCCTGTATCAACCAAAGTTACATTCCAATCTGATTCATCATGATTATTCAGCAGAGCAATCCTTTTTGTGCCAAGATTTATGCAGTAATCATTATTGTAAATATTGTAATTATAAAAATACTCTTTAATTACTTCTGCCTTATAGCCAAGGCTTATTATGAAATCCTTATATCCATAATGAGAATATATTTTCATTATGTGCCAAATAATTGGTTTATTGCCAATTTTCACCATAGGCTTTGGAATTGCCTCAGTAATATTACCAAGTCGGGTTCCATATCCACCTGCTAAAATAATTACTTTCATTAATTGTTTCCTTTTTCATTAGTATTTTTTTTTACATTGTTATTAACCGTATCTAGATTACTGGCGCGTTTTAATACCATGCCATAAATAAGCCAAAATGTCAAATGAAATTTTTCGTATGCAGTAAAAGCATTTTCGGTAATGCTGAAAAGAATTCCCTGAATAGCAATTATACAAGTTAATAATAGCCAAAGTCTATTATATTTTTTTGATTTATCATTTAAGAAATATTTTAAAGGATAGTAGAATGTCGAAAATTTAAAAATTAAATATAGAAAAAAACATATTGAACCATATTCAACAAGAATTGTCACATAATCACTATGTGGCATGACTTCGTAAAATCGTAGCCTTGTTACTGTTCCTGCACCATCTCCAGTTAAATAATTGTCAGTATTTCTTAAAATAGAACCCCAAATAGAAAATCTCCCTATTAAATTATTTGGTGAATGGCTAATTTTAAGATTAGAAATATTTTTATTATAATAACTAGAAAAGTCAGTAAAGTTAAGATAATTGAAAATTTGATTAGATTGACTTTTGATTACAGGGATACTAATATAAATTAAAAAAAATATAACCACTGATAATGTTATCAATTTTATTGATTTTCTTTTATTAAGAAATATTATCAAAATTATAATAGAAATTAATACTGTAAACCAAGAAATTCTAGCTTGTGAATATATAATTGTAATAAGAATAATTATAGGTAAAAAAAAATTTAGTAAAGATTTAATTTTGCCTTTTTTATAAAAAATTCTGAAAAATATGAAATTAATAAACGCTAGACTCAAAAACATTGCCATTGAATTAGGGTGTCCCAAAAATAGACCGCCAGCCCTTTTTACATTTAAATAATATAGATCATTACGCACCACCAAACCATATAATGCTGTTATTACAATAATTGCTACTGCCACCATTAAAAAGTTATTCACTTTTTTTATGTCATACGATAAATAGTCTCCGAATATTTTAAAACCAACCCAGAAAACCAATAGGGAAGCTATGTCTAAAGTAAACATTCTTAAATGCAAGAATATATTATCGGAGAATATAATCAATAATATTTTAAAAGAGAGATAAATAATCCATGGTTTTAATATCTTTGAAAATAAATTATTTTTAACATTCTTCGTTTTGATAATCAATATAAATCCTACAATAATAAAAAAAATCCTAAAAAAAACTGATAATTCGAAATCAAGTATTTGAAGTTTAATCAAATTAAAAGGTAATAAAAAATATATGAAAAATATATAAAAATATAAATTTTTTAATACAAATAACCGGTTCGTCTGAAATTTTTTATATATCTTATGGGTACTATTTGTGAATGAGGTACTTAATTCATTCATATTTTCCTTTTAATAAGGTAAGTTGGAAGCGATTATCATGTGTTTAGAATAATAGGGATGGATTAAAACCTTTTACATTACCGAGCACAAAACCGTTTTCAAAATCACTTTAACAATTTATCTAAATATGTTATTAGTTTAGTACTTTGTGAAGACCAGCTAATATTTTCTAATATGGCATCGTTAATATATGGTATTTTGTTAACAATATCATGAGTGGTTAAAATTTTTTTTATTACATCTCCCAAATTACTCCCAGCGCTTTGAGAAAACCTAAAAGATAATGGATAGTTTAATAAATAATTATCAAGGTATTTTCCTGTAGGAGCCACTATTATCATCCCCATTGCTATATACTCAAATAATTTGATTGGGCTCGAAACAGAAAAAATGAAGTCATTGGGAAAAGGAATTACTCCTACATGATGAGTACTTAATATTTCAGGCACCATGTTATGAGGTACTGGCTTTTGAATAAACACATTCTTTATCTCATTAGTTATTATAAAATTTTCTAATTCAGAACTATAGCTACTGTTTTCAGCAAAACCATAAATATTAAATATTGCTTTATGGGGAAATTTACTTACGGCTTTGATAAATGATTCCAAATCTCGCTCAGTTGTAATAGCACCAATATATATAAATTTGATTATATTATTACATGGTCTTTTCATTCGAAATTTAAAGTTTTGAGGGGAAAATTTATATAAATTTACTCCACTTCCCCAAATACCTATTTCCTTTTCAATGTTTGGATATGCAAAATTAGCTAACTCTTCTGTAATTGCAGTAATACCATCACAAAATTTACCAGCTATATAGTAGCTCATTCTCCACCAAATATTTTTATAAATTTTTCTTAGTCCTTTTTTTGTTATCATCGGTATGGTTCTAGTATCACAAACATATTTTACTTTACCTCTATCAATATGATAAATCAAATCAAGAAAAAAAACAAATATCACCATCCTTTCTTGAAAATATATAACATCATAGTTAGCATAATTCTTTAATACATATTTAATTGCTTTAATAGGAAAACCTAAAAATCCAATAAATTTCTTAGTATTATAATCAATTTCAACTATCTTGAAGTTCATATTTGTTGTTTCTTTTATTGCATCACATCTATTACCTTTTTTTTTTCGTATAAATAAAGTTGTTGAAAAATTATTAAGAGATAGATTATCACAGGTTTCTATCCATGTTGCTCTGTCTAAACTTTCTAATGTTATTCCTGATATCCAAGCAATTCTAACCACAATTAATTTTCCTCTATAAATCTATTATCTAACAACCATTTTAACGTGATTTTCATTCCTTCATTAAAATTAAAAATAGGATTATACCCAATTTCTTTTTTTGCTTTCTCTATTGAATAAATTGTTTTAGAATTAAAAAATATCATTTGTTCATCACTAATCGGTGTCTGCATAATATTTTCAATTATCTTTGCTTTATTACTATGATTATCTCTTATGAAGTTAAATATTTTTTTGGGAATATCCTCGTTTATTGATAAAATAGATTTAACAAAACCTCGCAATATATTTTTAGCAAATCTATAAAATAAATATTTATTTTTACTTACTTCTTTAGTACTATCTAAAGATATCATATCTAAATAAGCTCGGTAATATTCATCCCAAGATATAAAGTTAGGTCCGTTTAAGAAATAAGTATTACCAATAGAATTTTTTTTGTAACTGATAGTCCTAAAAATACCAGTTACAACATCATCAATGTAAACTGCATTTGCTATTCCATCAACTCCATCAATTTTCTTCCACCAATCATTTCTTAATCTTTTTAATACCCCCATAGACCATACTTTACCGAAAGGTCCATAAACTACTGGTAGCCGTACAATAGTAACTGATAAATCCATATCAATATATTTTTGACACAACTTTTCTGCATCAATTTTTGAATTGATATAATTATTATTACTATCTTTTACATAAGGATATTTCTCATCAATTGACCCCTGTGCATTATAATCGTGGACAGAAACTGTACTTACAAAAATAAAATGTTTTATATTATATTTCTTTGAGAATTTTAATAATTTTTCTGTTCCTTCAACATTAATAATTTTATCTTTGTCTGATCCTGTTGTACTAACAGCACAATGAATTAAAACATCAACATCTTTAAGCATATTAATATCTTCGGGATTATCTTTTAATAAATCATATTCTTGGATTAGTAACTCCATCCTTGATAATCTTGATGCCCTAGACCAATTATGAATTAGACAAATTGGCTTTATATTGTAATCATCATGTAATCTTTCAGCAATTCTGCATCCAATAAAGCCAGATGCTCCAGTTATGGCAATTTTTCCGCTATAATTTTCTAAATAAGTCTCTAATTCATATTTTAATTTAGACTTGTCTATAATTACCGAATCTCTTTTTGAATAAGCATCATTAATCAAAGATATATATTTTTCACACTCAATGGCATTTGCTAATAAAGTATTCTCTGTTTTTTCTTTTTTGAGTAATTCCCAAAATTCAATAATACTTTTTTTTATCATGTCGTGGAAACTGTCAGGTTTTTTCACGCACTTTATAAAACGGTTTTTCCCTGATTTGTTATTATATATTACAATTTTATTTGTATCAAAAGGTTTAATTAATAGCTTAGCTTTTTCACCATGAATTATATATTTGTTATTTAGCTTACTTAATCGACTAAAACGTATTTTAACATCAATATCCTTAGAAGATAACCCCAACGAACATTTAGCTTCTACACCACCTAAACTATCATCCTCATAGTAATCTATATTAAAATTTTGAGTATCAAACCACCATAGTAAGAGATCTAATACATGAGCTCCGGTATCAAATAAAACTCCACCACCAGAATATTTACGATTAAAGAAAAATCCAGAAGTAGTGGGCCAATTATAATCCATTCCTTCTTCGATATCGACCTTTTTTATTTTACCTAAGTTTCCACTTTGTATAAGCTGTTTAACCATTTGGGAAGAATGAAAAAATCTCCTAATTTGTGCTACTCTAAAAATGGATTTTGTTTCTTCAGCAACTTTAATAATTTCCTCAGATTCCTCTATACTAAGTGCCATTGGTTTTTCACAAAAAACATTTATACCCTTTCTCATTAAATCTACTGATATTTCTTTATGTAAATAATGAGGTGTAACAATTATAGCAATATCAATTTCAATGGGTAAGTCTTTATGTGACTTATAATTATTTTTAATAGCAAATGTGTTACTCACATCTTTAAGCAATAATTCGTTAGGTTCAACTAAATAAATATTATCTTTGGGAATCATTTTAATAATAACAGGTAAATAATTATTTTGGGTCATTGCTCCACATCCAACTATTGCGATTTTTAGATTTTCCATGAATACTCTCCTATATATTTTTTTGTATTACTTCAATTTTCTTTTTAATAGATATTTTTTTCAGCAGTTTATTTTTTCGTTTTACTTTTTTTAAAAGAGATATGTTTGATAATTTCAACTAAAAGATTCATAAAAAAATTTCTTTCCTTCCTATTAATTAGCACAAACCAACATAACAACATATTCATAAAATAACAGGCTATAATTAAAAACATGTTATCATAAATTGCACTATTTAATATTACTAAGCATATCCCAGTAGTAATAATAGAAAAAACGAAATATTTTAATAATGATTTATATTTAAACAAATTAGATTTAATTTTTATATCAAATATAATATATAAAAGCAACAGAATAAAATAAGAAATAGTAGTAACTACCGCTGCTGCATATATTCCAAATTTAGGTACTAATATTAGATTTAAAGATATACTAGTAAATCCTGCAACTAAGGTAACTAAAGGAATATATTTCGTCTTCTTCATTACGGACACGCCAGTTGTGGGAATAGTATAAAAATTCAGAAAAAATCCTCCTAAAGCAATATATGGAATGATTGGAATACACGCAAGGTACTCTTCCCGCATAACAAGGTTAACTGCGATTGGTCCTAAGAAAATTACAGTAGAAAAAATACAATAATTAACTATCATTAAAATATGTGCAGATTTGTTCAACTGTAATAAATCCGATTTGCTTCTGTTTAGTCCCTTTTCAATTGCAAATGGAGACCAGGCTTTATTAACACCTTGGAATAAAAATAAAACCAATATACCAACACTATAAGCAAAATTATATATTCCTAAATCACTAAGAGAAATAAATCTTTCCAATATTACTCTATCTGAACTACTCAATACCCATTGTATTGCAGTGTGAAAAAAAAGGGGAATTGAAAATAATAATATAAACTTGCTATTCTTGATTGTATGTATTAAATCTTTTATTTTAGGAAATCTGTATCTTTTTAATATATACAAAAAGCAAATAACCAGAAATATTAATAAAGAAATCGGATATGATATTAATGGAGCGTTTATTTTATTATTAAAATAATGTATTAATATTAGCGTTAATGTAAACAATAATATTATATATATAATTGAGTATAATAGATAAAATTTTGCTTTTTGATTTAAGATAAATATCTGTTCACTAGTTTTTGAAAAAACTGTTAAACTTCCCATAAGAAGTATAAACCAAACATATTGCATAATTACTAGTTCAATGTTAAAATGAATTAGTATTAATTTTGAAATTAAAATGATAAAGGTAATGGCTATCAAAAAACCAAATATCAAAACATAAATTTGATATACAAATCTATCCTTATGTTTAGTCTCAAAAAAAAATCTTACTAAACCAGCGCTTAAACCCATTTCCATAGCAGAAGCGGTTAAACCAGAAAGAACTATGAGATAACCGAAAACTCCATACTTTTCAGCTCCCAAACTATTTGCGATAATTGGAATAAGTAAAAATCCGATAGTCTTTTTAGCTATGGGTATAATAGTGAAATAAACACTCTCAGTTTTTAACTTATCTTTATTGATTATATTCATAATTATGGACTAAGAGATTTTTGATTGTGCCAACTACGATTAAAGTAGTTCTTTTCATTGCCAAGGATATAATCACAAATAAAATCTATTGTCTTATTTTTTCCCTGTGCTAAATAAAATAATTTATTTATGTTTATTTTCTTTATATGATAAAAGTAAAATTCATCCACTTCAATAACATCTAATGGAAATGTAAGAACAAAATATATTAAAAAGAACAATTCTCTGGCTTTATTAACAGTTTCATCATCCAACTTATTTCCTTTTCCCTTGCTTATCAGATCTATTAGTATTTCATGATATTTATTAACAGTATTATATTCATAAGTTATTCCATGACCATGATAATGAGGATTACCACCTTGTAGTGTCGGAATACCTCTAAGTATAGCTTCAAAACCAATGTTGCTTGTATAAACCAATACCATATCTGATATATCTAAAAGTGCATAAGAGCTTATTTCTGTATCTGCTTCTAAAACAATAATATTTTTTTGTAAATTGGGATAATTTTCTTTAATATGTCCAGCAACAGGATGCGGAACTTTATAATTTTCACACATGCCTCCCTCACCTAAAAGCTCTGCAGGATGTGGTCTTACCACAAGTTTGAAATTACTATAATCTTTTAAAAAATTAATTGTTTCATCCAGCCAATCAAACATTGTCGGAAAAACATCTCCTGGATATTCTACAACAGCTGAATCATTTGATAAATTTGGAAATAAAGTAATAATAAAATCATCAGGAGTTATGGAGAGTGACTTAAAAATACCGGTTTTATTTTTCAGCAGCTCCTGTCGAAACAAGAATTTATTGTCAATTCTGTATTCTAAATAACTATTTAGTGCCTTATTTTCTTCAATACCCAAAGTGTGAATATTTTTAAAATCTTCAAACTCAGATTTGGAAATATGAAAATCTATAGCACCCATATTCTTTCGAATTATTAAACGACCATTTGAAGTACTTTCCCAAGAATAAATTGGAATATTTATGCCTTTACAATATAATATTGAATATCTAGACATAGGATGAGTGCCATTAACCGTTAATAACATATCTGGATTAAATTTATTTATAATTATAGGGACGATATCTGTCGCTTGTGCTGAAGCAATTAAATAATCCTTAATTATAGTTATATCCTTATCGGTATATATATCAGTAAATAGTTCATTAACTATAGAAGAACGTGATAAATTAAATAAATTACAATTATTGTACGTAATATCTTTATAATTACTAATATTTATAGAACTATATAATTCATCATAATTTACTCGCATTGATTCTGTAATATACTTATTTGTCCCTATTGATTTAAAGCCACAGAGTTTTAGGAAAGCTCCTGCTTTCCCCTGACATCTTTTACATGGATTTTCTCCTCTGAGTTGAAAAAACACGCATCTTTTTTGACCCTGGCATAAAGTAAAAACTACCTTATTTCCCCGTAAAATCAAAGAATAGGCAATAATAACTTCTATTGCTAAATGAAAGAATCCATTAGTTTGATTAATAATTAGAATAGTTTTACCATCAACACTATTGATTATTTTTCTTAATTCTCTTCTAAATGATAGCAAAACAGCTAATGGCCATTTTCTAAGACCGATTTTATCTGCTATTAGCTTCAATAATATCTTCATTTCTCCAAAAAATCTACTCATTTTGTACCACCTACAGTATAATTTACCAAACATTGTTTAATTTTTATTTCCAAATCCTTTTTCATGTATTCTTTATCATAATATTTTATCCCCCTATATATAGTACGAATTTCTCCACCAAAACCTCTTTTAAAAAACGATAGGTTTATATCTTTTAGTGAGGGATGATCGAATACTTGCCGCCCAAATTGTTGATGACCTATTTCTAATAGCTTAAAATCTCGTTTTTTATAATATTCTATTGCACTCCAGATAATTGTATGTTCTAAAGGAATATCTGTTTTGTAATCTGGATCATCTGAAGATGAACCATAATATGCATTTTCATTATGATGAGTAAAATAACTAAAAGCAACAAATCTATCATTATCTTTCAAGCCAATAAGTAAAGCATTATCATTCTTCAACATTTCATACTGCAAGTCCCAGGTCTCTTGGCATCGAGTTATTCTGCCAGCCGTTTTATGATGTAATTCCTTATATAAATTATGTGTCTTATAATCAATTTTTTCTGCATCAACAATTATTACTTCATATTTCTTTTTTCCGTTATTAATCAAAGATTTATAGCTATTTCTTAATTTCGACCATATATCTACCTTTTTTTCAGTTAAATCTATAATACAAGTATTAGTCGAAGTATCCAAATATCCATATTCCATCAAAAAATTATATTTGTAATTTTCTGATAATGGATCAAGCATAAACATAATTTTATCAACATTATTTTGTAGAGCTAATTCATCTATTCGTTTAAAACATTGTTTCTCAACCTTTTTATTGTATTTGCTACTAAGTGAAATATTAAATAATGGTGCTCTTAGATAAGAATCTGAAAAAGAAAAAGAATTAAACCCATCTTTAGCTTCAAGAAATAATGGGCAAATACATAGAATTTTATTACTTTGAACAATGATAAATGATAAATCATTTATAATATTACTTGAATAATACTTTTGATAAGTCAACCATTTTGTCAAATATGACCATGTTGTATTATTATTCTCGTTTACAAATTTTTCCCAAAATATTTTAAATTTTTCGCTTTCTTTAAAAATAAAATCCATATAAACTCTAATTTAATTAATCAATAAATGACCAGTTTAAAGGTTCACCTTTTTTAAAATTTCTTTTTGCCTTTTTCCCAAGTATTTCTTCATAATATTTAGGATGAAGTCCTGCACCCGGCCTTATAGATCTCACGTTTTCTATAGTAAATTTCTCGCCTTTCTTAATATCTTTAACAATAAATAAACTTCGTGAAAATTGTCTATTTTTCTTCTTCTTTTCACTCAAAGAATAATCTACTTTACCAAGTGCTTTTTCAACATTTCGAACAGATACAACCAAACTTTTGAATTCATATGGTTCTAAACTAAAGGCAGAATCGGGACCACCCAAAGAACGATCCAAAATGAAATGCTTCTCGATCACCTTAGCGCCCATTGCAACAGAGGCAATTGCGGCATCATTCGTTAAGGAATGATCGGATAAACCTACTTCAACCCCGAATGTTTCCTTTAAATTTACCATAGTTTTCAAATTGAATTCTTCCGGTTGTGTAGGATAGCTGGAAACACAATGAAGTAAAATTATTTGATCATTTCCCATTCTTCTGCATGCATTTACCGCTTCCTCAATATCGGATAAAGTAGCAATTCCGGTTGACATAATAACAGGTTTGCCTTTTGATGCAATATACTCAATAAGTGGAATATCGGTAATCTCGAATGATGCAACTTTGTAAGCTGGAACATCCATCTTTTCTAAAAAATCAACAGCAGTTTTATCAAAAGCTGAAGAAAAACAAATCATTCCTAAATCTTCTGCTATTTCTTTTAACTTAGGTTGCCATTCCCAGGGAGTGTATGCCTCTTTGTAAAGGTCATATAAAGTTTTACCATCCCAGAGAGTCCCGCCTTTTATCTGAAAGTATTTATTATCGCAATTAATTGTTATAGTATCGGGAGTATAGGTTTGGAGTTTTACTGCATCTGCGCCTGCTTCTTTCATCGCTTTTATTGTTTTTACCGCTAAATCAAAGTTTTGATTGTGATTGGCAGAGATTTCCGCAACTATAAATACTTTTTTATTCCCAAATAATTTAATTAAAAAATCATTCATATAATTTCCTCCACTCATCTTTTATCATTCCTAAAATTAGAACATTTAGCCATTTATTATTTCTAATAACATAATCTCTTAGAATCCCTTCCTTTTTAAAACCAACCTTTAAATAGAAATCAATTGCAACATTATTTTTCTCAAAAACTTCTAATTTTAGAGTATGAAAATTTACTTTCTTAAAATAAAGCAGCATACCTGTTTTAATAATTTTAGTACCTCTTCCTTTTTTATTTTCCAACGGATTAGTATAAATACCTAAATATGCCCTTTTATTAGATATATCGACATTAGTTAAATAAAAAACACCTAATAAATTTGAAGCATCCCTAACTAACCAATAAAATTTACTTTTATTTGTATTAAGTTTTTCTATAAACTTAAAATGTTCACTACTAGAAATAATACAATTATTATACATATTGTTTCTTATTGATTGATTATTTCTCCAATTGAGAACGATTTCTTTTTCCAATTTATTAAGAAATACAAAATTCTTAAATTCTATTTCTTGAAATTTGAAATCTTTAAGAAATTTCATTTGATAACTCTTATAGATTTAAATACTTCCACAAATTTAACTCCTACTATCATTCCCCAATAATCTGCATTTAATTTAATTCCTTCCAATGACCGAGGATGTGGATATTCTCTCAATTCTGATTTGTATTCATTCATTGCTTTTTGTTTGATCTTTAAAGTTTCAGAAATATCAAAAAAAACATTTGGAGAAAAACTTAAAGGATAATTCCATTCAGTAGATGAAGGAATTTCGAATGAATAAATTTCCTTTACAGTTTCACCTACCATTGGACGTGTTGCGGTTAAAACAGCTTTATATGTTATTTGATGATCAATATTTAAATCTCTTTCATAATGAGTAAATATTACATCGGGTTTTATCTCATTTTTAACTTTTTCTATTGTTTTCACAATATCAATCAATGGTACAGTATCAAAACGATTATCAGGAAAATCAAAAGTAAAAATTTTTTTAACTCCTATAATGTCATTTGCTTTTTTAATTTGATTTTTTAAAATAGAAATTTCTCCTTCTCTCTTTTTTCTATCTCTTATGTCATCTCGTGAAGTAATTCCTTCGCCAAGAATTAATGTATAAGCTTCAAATCCTTCTTTTATCAATCTTGCTACTGTTCCGCCACAACCGAGTATTTCATCATCAGGATGAGCTACAATTACCAATACACTATTCATTTTCTTCTTCCAATATTTCAAATCTACCTGTTAATTTTTCACTTTTACGATGAACTTTCGAAAATTCAAACTTAAATTTTCCTAAGTAAAAAAATGCCCTTGGATATCCTTCAGCATCTAGCATTCTAATAAAATCGTATATATCATCTAATGATGAAAAATTCATCATATTTATATTACTCTGCTCGTGTTTTCTTCTTTTAAATTTCACTACTTCTCCCTTTTGTTCATAAGGAACAGGATTGTTTTTCAATATAAAAGGTATCATTTCGTTAAAAACAATCTTTGAAAGATTAATAAATATCTCTTCAGCACTTCCCAGTTGAATATCAAAATCTTTTTTCAAATATATATCACCAGTATCCAATCCTTTTCCCACTTTTACAGCCGAAATTTTTGTATTGTAAACTTTACTAACTATCAAATTTTGTAAAGGACTTCCCCCCTGCCCATATGGTAAATCAGTCATATGAAAAACAATACATTCAAAATTACTATAAATCTTCGAGGGAATAATCCATGACCAATGAGGGAAAAAAATATATTCTGGCATAATTCTATTAATTTTTTCATAATTAAGTTCTTCTTTTTTAGTAACGATGTGGACATTTGTATCATTTCTTAATTGTTTTTTAAGTACTTCTGCATTTTTAATATTCCACGATTTTATGGTTGCAATAATAATATTTTTTATATTTTTCATTTTCACCCTATTAAATTATCAATTATTTTACTTACAATTTTTTTAGAACCTTTTCCATCAATATGCAAAATTCCTTTTTGATTCTTTTCTTTTCTTGATTGAAAAGATGCAATTTTTTCTAAACAATTATAAATATTATTAAAAACGTGCTTATCGCTCCACCAACCTGCATATTCCATAAAGCCAGTTTTTACCCAACCTTTTACATTATCAAACTGGTTTTTTGCTATAGCAATGGCAACAGTGGGAGTTCCCACCCTTGCTAATTCATAAAGTGTTTGGCCCGCAGCAGAAATAGCAATATCAGACTCAAGCATAATATTTTTCATATCTTCTGCATCCGGATAGTAAATAAGATTTGTTTTATCATCTTTTAGTTCTTCAATTTCACGAACATTTTTAAATCCTTTTCCAATCACCACGTTTTTTATCAATTCAGGAAAGTCTTGTTTCAAAATGCACAAAATTTTTGGCGTTATATTACGTATATCATCACCGCCAAAAGTAATCATCACTGATTCAATATTTTCTTTTATTTCTTTTTCCGGCACATTCCAGAATTCCTTTCGTAACGGCATATATTTTGAACCGAGTAAATAGGTTACTCCTTTTTTCACAGGATAATTTAATTCTTCAGCATAAATCGCTCCGTTAACGACGACGCCTTTTGGATAATTCAATCTTTTGTTGTCGTCAAGATACACGGAAATTTTTACACATTCAGATATGGTTTCATAAATGTCTATATCGGTTAAATAAGAATCAATAATTGCAATGTCTACATTTTTAATTATTTCCAATAACCGTTTTTTTTCATTTATCCAATCAAATATTTCATAGTTCTTACCAACTAACAAATCAATTACAGAATCATCGCCATTAACGATAAATTTTGGAATTATTCCTTTTTCTTCAAAAGCCTGATACAGAGCGGTACAGCGGGTAATGTGCCCAAAACCAATATTTTCGCCGCCTTCGGTGAGAATGAAAACCTTTTTCATAAACTAAGTTAATCTCCTAAATCCTACATGACAAACTGGCCCTTTTAAATATTTTTCTGGGTTCCCTTCATCTATTACCTTTTTGATAAAGCTAAAACTTTCATCAACAGCATTGCTGTATTTCTCAATATGTATTTTTTTATGAGCAAAAGAAGCATAATATGAATTTGATGCTAAAAAACCCTTTTCAAGCATAAGTTGTGTAAATAAAGTTTTTAGAATAAGAGGTTTCTCATAATCAAATGTGAAGTGACCTAATGGATATATGCCATCTACATGTATTTTTAAACCATATTTACTTGCATTATTTTTCCAAGTATTTTGAACTATTTTACCCTGTCTTTCTAAATGTTCAGGAACTTTTTCTTTAAGCATCTTTTTTATGCATGCTATCGCAGCGGTAGGCCCAATTCTTTCAGTCCAATATGTGCTGCTAATAAAAGAGTTTTGAGCAGCTTCCATGACTTTACTCTTTCCTATTATTGCTGCCATCGGATATCCGTTACTAATCCCTTTAGCAAAGACTGCAATATCGGGCTCCAAATTATAAATTAAATGCGCACCACCTACATTCAATCGCCATCCAGAACTAACCTCATCTACAATTAAAACAACTTCTAATTCTTGAGTTTTTTTTCTTACAGTCTCAATAAATTCTTCTTTTGGCTTATAATTACGAATAGTTTCAAGAACAACTGTACCAACTTCTGATTTATGCGATTCAATAAGATCTATAAATCCTTCAGTATCATTATAGACAAATGGATGAGCAGATCCTTTTAGAGCTCTTGGAACTCCATTTGGCTCTAACCCGGGAAGTAGATGCCCATCTAATGCTTTATCATCAGCTAAATTTGCAGCCAGGTACCAATCTGACCATCCATGATAACCGCAGAATAAAACTTTATCTTTTCCTGTTTTGGCTCTTGCAATTCTTACAGCAATAGCCATCGCTTCTCCACCGCTTCTGGCGTACCTTACCATATCTGCCCATGGATGTATCTCACAAAGTAATTCTGCTAATTCGACTTCCTCGGGTACATTAAGCGTAGTCATGTTACCTTTATCAATTACATTAATTACAGCATCATTTACATCATCATCTGCATACCCCAAAATACAAGCTCCTATTCCCATATAGCTCATATCAATATACTTATTACCATCTAAATCCCAGATTTCACAGCCTTTAGCTTTTGAGTAATATGCGGGCCAAATATTAGGAAGAAACATTTCAGGTCTTTTTGATAGAAGTTGGGTTCCTCCTGGTATAATTTTTTTGGCTTTATTATAAAGTTCTTGAGATTTGCCCATTCTATTCCTTACTATTAATTTTTATTTCTCTATCTTCTTTCATTGATTTTATGTATCCTTTGTTTCTGATTATTTGATTGTTTATTCTCTCAACATTGGGGTTTTCTCTTAAATATTTTAAAATATCTTTCATTCTAAAATTTGGATTATTAACATATACATTTTTAAAGACAATTTTAAGAAAATTATAATCATCAAATTCATCTAAAGTCCATCTTTTCTGTGAAAGGTTTTCCTTATTTTCTAAACCTGATATTTTAAAAATCTCTTTATGTTTACGTATATAGGGAGTAACATGTTCACGCTCAGAAGTTAATCTCGCTTCTTTCCACGCTTTCTCTAAAGCTTCGTATGTAAATATTTCTGCATCTAAACCGTCCGGAAAAGTTTCGTTTAGAGTATTACAGGTGTAATCAGAGCCTTGGTATAAATGTAAATCAATTGTTTTATCAATTATATCAGGATCAATCATCGGACAATCAGCTGTAATTCTTACAATATGTTCAGGCTTTATTAATTTCGCTACCTGATAATATCTATCTAAAACATCATCCTCGGAACCACAAAATACTCTTATACTTTCATCGGATAGCAATTTCACAATCTCAATATCTTCATAACTTATTGTAGTTGCTACTATAACTTCATCAACTAGTTCGCTTTTTCCAACTCTTTCTACTACATGCTCTAAAATTGTTTTTCCTTCTAAATCTAATAATACTTTATTAGGCAATCTTGTTGAGCCCATTCTTGCTTGAATAACTGCCAAAATTTCAATGTTTTTCATACTTAATTTTTCCAGTTCATTGGAAGTATAATATTATTATCTGCTTCTTTCATGCTTCTTAAAATATCATAAATATCATTATTCAATATGCCATTTGCATTTAAATTTTCATGCAAATTATCAACGCTATCAACACCAATTACTATTTTATCAATATTTTTATTCATTAAAGCGAAGTTGATACAAATAGAAGAAATTGGGATTTCCCTATTTTTAGATATATTTCTAATAGTTCGTATTTTGTCTTTTATACTTATAAAATGAGAACTTAATTCTTCAGTATGTTTGAAATATAATCCCTGTAAAAAAACAGAACGTACATGAATTTCTATATTTCTATTCTTTAACTCTAAAAAATAAGGTTCAAATCTTTGATCAAAGATTGAATATGGAATTTGAACAATATCAAAATCTATTTTATTATCCAATAAATAATCCACCTCCGAAGGATAATATAAGGAAAATCCAATTTTTTCTATTTGTTTAGAATGTTTCAATTTCTTGAAAATATCATATATACACTGATGATTTCTAAATGTCTCAAAAATGTGAAATAAATATCCATATATCTTTTTTTGTTTTAACCTTTCTAATGTCTCGTTAAATATACTCTCACCATTTTCACCATTTTCTACATTAGGCAATTTAGAAATTATATTGAATTTCAATGAATTATTAGAAATAGCTTCTCCTAGTATTTCTTCACTTTTTCCATAGCTATAAGCAGTATCTAAAGTATTTATTCCGTTTTTGTGAGCAAATTTTAAAATATCTACTACTTCAGAATAAGGGATTTTCCCTCTTTTATTATTGATTCCATAATCTAATCCGAATTGTGCCGTTCCGAGAGCTATTTTACTATTCATTACTAATTTCCAAAATAGATTTTATTACATAATTAACATCTTCGTCTGTCATTTTAGGATACAATGGAATACTTAATGCTTTTGTGTAATATTCTTCTGCTACAGGATAATCTCCCCACTTGTATCCAAATTTTTTCATATAATATGGTTGTGTATGAACTGGAATATAATGTACTTGTGTGCCAATATTTTTGGATCTTAATTCTTCCATAACCTGTTTTCTTGATTTGCCAATTTTATCAAAGTCAATTTGTAAAACATAGAGATGAAAAGCAGAATATAAACCAGGTCTTTCATAAGGAATTGTTAACCAATCAATATTTTGAAAAGCTTTATTATATTTTTTAATAATTTCTCTTCTTCTCTCTACAAATCTGTCTAATTTTTTCAACTGACTTATTCCCAGACTTGAATGAATATCAGATAATCTATAATTATAACCTAATATCTGCATTTCATGATACCAAGGTTCATTCAATTTTGAATGTCTCGTGCTGAATTTTAAACTGTTTTTGGTTATTCCATGATTCCTTAGTAATCGCAATTTTTCATAAAGTTCTTTATTATTTGTTGTAATCGCTCCACCCTCGGCTGATGTTATGGTTTTAACTGGATGAAATGAAAATATTGTCATATCTGAATAACAACAACTACCAACACTTTCACCATTTTGATATTTACTACCAATAGCGTGAGATGCATCTTCTATTATAAATAGATTATTTTCATCTGCAATTTTTTTTATTTCTTTCATGTTTGCTGGTTGCCCCGCGAAATGAACTGGTATTATTAGTCTAGTATTTTCTGTTATTTTTTCCTTAATTTTATCAGGTTTTATGCAATATGTTTTTTTTTCAATATCAGCAAAAACTGGTTTAATATCACTATAGATCATTGAATTTGAAGATGCGACAAAAGTAATAGGTGAAGTTATCCCTTTCATTCCTTTTTTAATATTAAGAGATTTTACCGCAAGATGGAGTGCAGCAGTTCCATTCGAGACAGCAACACATAATTTTGCACCAGTTACTTCACAAATTTTTTCCTCAAACTCTTTTATTTTTGTACCCTGTGTTAGAAAGTCACCTTTAAGCGTCTTTACAACAGCATCAATATCATCTTGATCAATCCATTGTTTACCGTATGATAAAAATTCCATAAAACCCTACATTTTATTTTGTATTAGATTTTTTAATTCTTCAACGGTCAAAAATTCATCATTTTTACTACTATTATAACTAAATCCATCTTCGCAAAATTTACCTGGCTTGGAATTGGATTCCAATCTAAATTTTTCAACATCCCATTGTTTAGTAGAAGGTAAAATAACAAAATAATCTTTAAATTCAATTGTGTTTATTGCATCTGTAACGGTAATCATTTCTTCGTGTAGTTTCTCTCCGGGTCTAATTCCGTTGAATATTAATTTACATTCAGGTCCTATTGCTTTTGCTAAATCTAATATTCTATAGGAGGGAATTTTCGGTACAAATAGTTCTCCGCCCCACATTCTTTCAAGATTCCTAATAACAAAATCGACCCCCTCTTGTAATGTGATGTTAAACCTCGTCATTCTTTTATCAGTAATTGGTAATACCCCTTTTTCTTTGTGTTTTTGAAAGAAAGGAATTACTGAACCCCTGCTACCCATAACATTGCCATAACGAACAACTGACAATTTTATATCATGCTCTCCTTTATAGTTATTCGCAGCAATAAAAAGTTTATCAGAGCAAAGTTTTGTTGCTCCATATAAGTTTATTGGAGCAGCTGCTTTGTCAGTACTTAGTGCCACTACTTTTTTTACTCCAGATTCAAAACAGGCATCTATAACATTTTGTCCACCAATAATATTGGTTTTAACTGCTTCAAAAGGATTGTATTCACAAGCAGGGACTTGTTTTAAAGCAGCAGCATGAATCACAATATCAACATTTTCCATCGCCATCTTAAGTCGAGGTAAATCACGAACATCACCTATAAAATATCTGATTTTATCTTCATATTTAATAAAATCAGTTGAAAATTGCATTTCAAATTGTTTAAGTTCGTCCCTACTATAAACTATGACTTTCTTTGGCTCATATCGTTCAAATACGGTTTTAATAAATTTCTTGCCGAATGAACCAGTTCCACCTGTTACTAGTATTGTTTTATTATTTAACATATTTTCTCCATTTTTTATTTTTTCATCTACTCGCTTTGTATTCCTGCATAAGGATATTCTTCTGTTAAAAACGGTAAATAAAAAACTTCACCTATATGAATCTGTAGTGATTCTTCAACATCGTTTTTATCATAAATTAAACTTTGAATCTCAATTTCGGAAATAGTATAATAATAATTGTTTGGTGCATAAATATCTACCCCAAATCCGGTAGAAAATAAACATAATTTTATTGTATATAATGAACAATTTAAGTTATTGTAGTAAAATTCGATAGTTCTTGAAGTAAAAATCCCAATATTATTAAAAAAGTTATTCCTTGTAATATTGGGATGTGCAAAACTTTGTACCTCTATACCCATTTCACATTTGTATAATTCGTTAAAATATACATCCGGAGAAGAACTAAAAGAAATATGAATTCCTAAACCACATTCATTAACATAATTATTTATTATTTTCGGACTAGTCTCATTCTTTACTTTAATCCCATGACAACAATCATTAATCACACTTTTTTCAATTTGCCCAATTGTAACTTGATTATAATATATCCCTGCACAACTTCCATTTGTAATCCTATCACACAACAAATTACTACAAAAGGTTGAATCTACACCCTCTGCTTTAAACCCACACTGACTATTCCTAAAAATACAATTTGAAATTTCAAATCCGTTAATATGATTAAGTAATCCAATATTCGCCCAATCGAATTTACACCATTGTACCTGAGCTTGGGAATAGGGTTCAAGTGCTACTCTATCCCAAATATAATTTGAGTCAGGTTCTATTGTACTCAAGTTTTCGGAAAATCCATCATTCTTGGTAAACCAGATGAAGTTTTCATATTCTCCTACTGCATTAAAGGTACCATAGCTGGTTATTTCTTTGCCTTCGTTCAAACGTACAACTGCACCGGGTTGTATGATGAGTTCGTCATCAACTATAATGTCTTGTTCAATTATGTAATGATGGTGGGAGAGAAAGGTAGTTGGGGTGGAGATGTCGGAGGAGATTGTTGTTTCGGGAAAAAGAGTTAAATCGCTAGTGCGATTATTAAGATCAAAGACTAAAGAAGAAAGATTAAGGACATCGGTAGAATTTTCACTTTTGATCTTTGATCTTTTGTCTTT
>Ga0268278_1000472_pt1 | contig 27959 bp, 21 predicted proteins | sample saktaG_3_FD_190135 | JGI IMG/M metagenome (GOLD analysis project Ga0268278, IMG submission 190135) | Saline water microbial communities from Sakinaw Lake, British Columbia, Canada - sak_2010_1_5_55m | ecosystem: Environmental > Aquatic > Non-marine Saline and Alkaline > Saline ...
TGATTCAGGATAAACTGATCATTACAGATAATCAGTTTAGTATTGTCTCGGTCGAAGATATTTCCGATAGCACTGTTGTTGGTTTATGTTTTAAAGACAATGATCTCTACCTGAGTTATCGTCCGCGAAGAATCGAAATGTGGGGCAGCTATTAAATAAAACAGGAGTTCAGCACTTCGACTCCATACGAGAATCTCCCCTGTCATTCTGAACGAACGTAGCGAGTGAAAGAATCCCTCAAACACAGGACACGGCGTGCCGTGTCCCGATGAATAACGGAATGATGCTGCAGATTCATTTATAAATGCAACATCTCAAATTTGTTGTTATACTGTCGTTTTTTGTCTAATATGCAGTTAGCAACAAAGGATGACAATCCATTGACAGCAACATCATTACTTCCGGATCTTTTTTTAAGACCTCCTTTTAAGACCCTGACTACTTCAAAAACTTTCAAAATCAAACGAAAATATCTCCGATTCAGTTATCATATTTTCCTGATTGCTTCAGTTTGTTTTTACAGTTATCTCAACGCTGCAGACCTTACTATTCGTGTGGGTGTTTACGATAATCCTCCAAAGGTGTTTATCCGCGAATCAGGAAATGCTGATGGCTTTTTTATTGATTTGCTGGAGGAAATTTCCAGCGGGGAGCAATGGACCTTAGACTTTATTCCCGGGACTTGGGAACAATGTATGGAGCGGTTAAAAACCGGAGAAATTGATCTGCTACCCGATGTAGCCATTTCTGATGAAAGAATGAGTGATTTCAGTTTCAGTGATGAAACGGTATTGACCAACTGGGCCCAGGTCTATTTGCCAAAAGGCTCTGGGATTGAGACGATACTGGACATGGACGGCAAACGCCTCGCGGTTTTAAATGGTGATTACTCTTATTCTGAGTTTGCCAAAGATCTATACATTTTTGGGGTTCAGTGCCAATTTATTGAATATGAAAATTTCGAGGATGTCTTCAAGTCAATTTCATCCGGTGCAGCGGACGCCGGGCTGATCAGTCGGCTTTACGGGTTGCAGGCTGAAGAAAACTACCCGGTAATAAAAAGCGCTATTATCTGCTGTCCCGCAGACCTTCGATTTGCGGTCCGAAAAGGCCGGCACGCTGTTCTTCTAAAAAATATCGATAAACGACTGGGAGAATGGAAAGCAGACTACAGTTCGATATATTACGTATCCCTCGATAAGTGGCTGGGAATCGTTCCCCAGGGGGATGATCAGACAAACTGGATGCTGGTTACCGTTCTATCCGTTCTGGGAATATTGCTGGTATTAATTATCGTCATCCTCGGGAAAAAATATAAAGTCAAGTCTCTAAAGCTGGTTACTAATTATCGGGACCTGTATCAGAATGCGCCGGTCGCTTATTTTTCGGTTGGAACGGACGGTCGGATTCTCCGTTGTAACAAAACGGCAGCACACTTAATCGGGTATAAGCACCCAAGTAGGGTCATTGGTTTACCCATTCTGAATTTTTATGCAGACACAGTGTGGGGAAAAGAAAAAGCCCGGCAAAACTTCCAGCGCTTTTTAAAAGGCGAAGAGATTATCGATGAACTTCAGATGCAGCGAAAAGACGATTCTGTGTTCTGGGTAAAAGTTTTTATTAATGCGGTATATGACAAACATAACCAAATTATTGAGAGTCGATCAACTGTTATTGACATTAGCGACCGAAAAGATGCCGAATCATCTCTTGTGGAAAGTGAAGAACGATTCAGACTGGCATTTGATAATGTTCCGGATGTTGTAGCCATTTATGATCACGATCTCAGAATACAGTACATCAATACCGCGACGATCCAAATAACTGGCCGATTGCCATCGGATTTTATCGGAAAACGGGATGATGAAATCTGGCCACCGGAAGTGTATAAAAGTTACTTGCCATCACTACAGAAAGCATTCGAGACAGGAACGATTCAATTGGTAGAAAGCGAACTATCCTTACAGGAAGGTGGTAACCGCAATTTACGAATCACCTGTATTCCGGTAATCGTTGAAAACGGGGCAGTACGTGAAGTTCTGGGCATTACACATGATGACACTGAACGGAAAAGAGCGGAAGAAGCTTTGCGCGCCAGCGAGACACTGTTTCGCACCTCCTTTGAAAATGCCACTGCCGGAGTTTGTATTGTTGGTGTGGATGGGAAATTTTTAAAGGTCAATCGCGTATTATATAATCTCCTGGGCTACAGTAGCGCAGAACTTTCTCAATTAACGTTCAATGATATTACTCTTAATGAAGATAAAAATATCGGCTCGTCGTTTGTAAAACAGGCGCTCGCTGGTAAGAAAGATACTACCAGTTTTGAAAAACGTTACGTTCATAAAAGCGGAAGGATTATCTGGGCATTTGTATCAAGCGCCGTGATCCGTGACCAGACTGCCACAGTCCAATATTTCATCACCCATATTCAGGATATCACAGAGCAGAAACAGGCAGAACAGCAACTTCAGACTCTCAACATTGTTTTACAGACCTTGTCTATGTGTAACAGCATTGTCGTAAGGGCCACTGATGAAAACAGTCTCATCCGGGAAATTTGCCATATAATAGTGGAACAGGGCGGTTATCGAATGGCCTGGGTCGGATTCAAACAGGATGATTCGGTGAAATCGGTAGTCCCGGCCGGCAGCTGGGGATTTGAAGATGATTACCTGGAAAAAATACAAATCAGTTGGGCGGATAATGCACTGGGACAGGGTCCCACCGGAAGCGCCATACGCACCGGGCAACAGGTGATCTGTACAGATATTCAGGAAGATCCAAAATTTGCCCAGTGGCGAAAAGACGCCGTCAAAAGAGGGTACAAATCATCAACAGCCCTGCCGATACAATATGAGGGTAAAAATGTTGGTGCCCTCAATATCTACTCCGACCGTAAGGCAGCCTTTTCTGTTGATGAATCACAATTATTAACCGAGCTGGCCAACAATCTGGCGATCGGAATCGGCTCGCTCCGCAATGCCCGGAAGATTCAGGAGCATGAAAAACATCTTGAAGACCTGGTTAGAATACGTACCCATGAACTGGAGACCGCTAACGAGCGTCTGATGGAACTCGATCAGTTGAAATCCATTTTTCTTGCCAGCATGAGTCATGAATTGCGTACGCCACTGAATTCCATTATCGGCTTTACCGGGATTCTGCTTATGGAACTGGCTGGCGAACTTAATGAAGAGCAGAAAAAACAGCTGCTGATGGTGAAAACCAGTTCCGCCCACCTTTTAAGCTTGATCAATGACATTCTCGATATTTCAAAAATCGAAGCCGGGAAATCTGATTTGTCAATTGAAACATTCCAACTATCAGAAATCGTTTCGGAAGTCGTTGGTAGTATTCAGAATGCAGCCGAAGAAAAGGGGCTGCAACTGCGTATCGGATCAATTTCTGATATGACGATCACCAGTGACAACCGGCGTTTCAAGCAGATATTAGTCAACCTCCTGAGTAACGCTATTAAATATACCGATAAAGGATCCGTACACCTTTCAGTTGCTCCCAATAAAAAAACCATTACTGTCACAGTTAAAGACACCGGGATTGGTATTAAAAGTGAAGATTTATCACGCCTGTTTCAACCATTTCAGCAGATCGATGCAACCCTAACCAAAAAACAGGATGGCACCGGACTGGGACTTTATTTGTGCCAAAAACTCGTCACCTTGCTGGGGGGTAAGATTCGTGCAAAAAGTGAATACGGAAAAGGTAGCACGTTCACGTTCACAATTCCAACTAAGATTAAAAAGGAATCACCATGAAAACAATCCTGGTTGTGGAAGACAATGAAAAAAATCTTTACCTGATGCGCTATATACTGGAAAAGAACCATTATATAGTTTGGGAAGCCAGAAATGCACAGGAGGTTTTGGAAATGATCAGTAAAGACGAGAAACCAGAAGCAATCCTGATGGACATTCAGTTGCCGGACATTAACGGCTTCGAACTGACCCGACGCATCCGTGAGTCCGACTGGGACGGCACAATACCCATTGTCGCGTTAACATCCTATGCCATGACCGGTGACCGCGAAAAGGCCCTGGACGCGGGCTGCACCGGCTATATCGAAAAACCCATTGATCCGGAAACCATTATCCATGAAATTGAACAGTACCTGTAACCCGGACGTCTTCATCCGGATTATATTGAAACCGCAGCTGGAGCTGCGGGATACAGATAGTTGTGACCCGGACATCCTTGTCCGGAATTTAGGCATACGGAACTGGAATTCCGCGTTACAATTTTTGTGGCTGGAGCCACGGGACACACATAATAGAAGGTTAGACTATGAACATCCTGATCGTTGATGACAAAAAGGAAAACCGCTATCTCCTGGAATCGCTTTTAAAGGGAAGTGGTTACCAAACGTACAGCGCGACTAATGGGAATGAAGCGTTGGGTATTTTGGATAGTCAGAAAATTGGTTTAATCATTTCTGATATTATGATGCCGGAAATGGATGGGTTCCAATTCTGTAAAAATGTCAAATCATCTAAAATATTCAGTCCGATTCCGTTTATTTTTTATACGGCTACCTTTACGTCTCGGCAGGATGAAATATTGGCCTTGAAGCTCGGAGCCTCTAAGTTTATCAGGAAACCTATGGAACCTGATAAATTCATCGACGTCATCAACGGTATTTTAAAATCTAAAGAGACGGGCCATCTGGAACCGGGTAAACCAAAGTATAAAGAAGAGACTGAAATCCTGAAATTATACAACGAGCGGCTGATAAAGAAACTGGAACATAAAATCGACGAGCTGAAAGATAGTGAACTCCACTACCGGACGATCTTCGAATCCACCGGTACAGCTACCCTGATTGTCAATAAAGATACTAGCATTGCAATGGCAAATCACGAAGTGCTACCTGTTACCGGTTACACGACGGAAGAGATCACAGATCATAAATGGACTGAATTTATAGCGCCCGAAAGTCTGCAGCTGATGCTGAAATATCACAAGCTCCGGCGACAAGAATCCGGCCAAGCGCCCAAGAAATATGAGGTCAGATTGATCAATAAAGCCGGTCAATCCAGGTTTGCCTTATTGGACATCAAAATGATTCCGGATACAACCCAGAGCGTGATCTCGATCCTGGATATTACCGATCGCAAAGATGCTGAGGAGCAATACCGTTCACTATTCAATAATGTGCCAGTCGGTGTGTTTCGCTCCACGCCCGATGGAAAAGTGATTTCGGCGAACCCAACTATGGTAAAGATTTATGGATTCGACTCCGTTGAGGAACTTATAAAACGGCAGGCAGAGGATTTTTATTATGATAAACAAGATCGAAAGATCATGCTTGCTGAACTGGAAAAACAATATCATCTGATTAATTATCAAACCCGGGAGTACCGGAAAGACGGATCGGAAATCTGGGTCACGACCAGCTATAAGGCTATCCGTAACCCTAATGGCAAGATCGAATTTATTGATGGAGTTGTTGAAGATATCACAGAACGAAAGCAAGCAGAAAAAGCGCTTCAAAAGGCAAAACAAAGCTACGAACAAATCTTTCAATCAGTAGGCCATCCCATGATGGTTTTGGGTAAAGATCAAACCATCCTGGAAGCCAACCAGGTCCTTCAGAATCTACTGGGGCTACCTATTGATCAGATTATCGGAAAAAAATGTTATGAATTAATGCATCAGCTGGATAAATCACCGGATTACTGCCCGTTCCAGAAGATGCTTGATTCAAATACTTTCGAATCCTATACCATGCCTGTAGAGGACCTGGATCGGCATTTTATCGTCACCTGCACACCGATCAAAGATGCAGATGGAGAAATCGAACGGGTCATTCATGTCAGTACCGATATTACGGCTCAAATGAATGCCGAAAAGGAATTGCGTGAGAGTGAAACCAAATTCAGGACCTTTTTTGATCAATCCGGTGACGCCGTCTATATAGCAGCTCCTGAAGGCATGCTGCGTTATGTCAATCAGGCCGGGCTTGATCTTTTCGGATTTACACTGGAGGAAGCGACTTTGGGCAACATACAGGATCTGTATGTAAATCCCGAAGAACGTTCGATAGTTACGGGAGAGATGCAGAAGAAGGGGCATATCAAGGATTATGAAGTTCAGCTCAGGAGAAAGGATAGCCAGATAATCGATTGCCTGCTTACCGCCGCCGCCCGTTTCGACGATTCGGGAAAAGTTATCAGTTTTCAGGGCATCATCCATGATATCACCGAACGAAAACAGCGCGAAAGAGAGTACCTGAAGCTGTTTACGGCAATGGAACAGAGCCCCATCTCCGTTATCATCACTGATACGAATGGAAAGATAGAATATGTCAATCCCCGCTTCCTTGATTTGACCGGCTACAGCTCCGCCGATGTTATCGGGAAAAATCCACGCATATTAAGCACCGGGCACACATCCAACGATGACTATGCCAAAATGTGGGAAACGATTCTGGCGGGTCAAAACTGGCGCGGCGAATTCCTAAACCGGAAGAAAAACGGCGAGCTCTACTGGGAGGACGCCACGATCGGACCGATTAAAAACGAAACCGGCGAGATTACTCATTTCATAGGCCTGAAAGTGAATATTACTCCCCGTAAAAAAATCATGGCTGAACTCGAGGGTGTTCATCAGATTTACCATCAAACTATTGAAAATGCCCGGGGTGTGCCGTACAAGTTTTCATATCAGACCGGTTCCTATGAATTTGTGAGTAATAATATTGAAGATTTGGTAGGATTAAAGCCACAGGATTTTACGCCAGAAACCATGAGTCGGCTGATTCAATCACATGTCATCACCGATCCCGATGCGAGAATAACCGATCCTGTGGAATATGGCCGCGCTTTCCGTAATGGGAAAATTCCGCATTACCAGATGGACATTGAATTTCATTTAGATAACGGCGAGCATAAATGGGTCAGTGATTTCTCGACGCCAGTCACTGATAAAGAGACCGGTAAAGTGATCGGTTCAATGGGCATACTGATGGATATCACCGACCGGAAGAAATCAGAGGAAAATATTCTTTATCAAGCCAACCTACTCCAGAGTGTTACCGACGCTATTATCTCGACTGACAGGGATTTTATGATTACATCCTGGAATACATCGGCTAAAATCATTTACGGCTGGAAAGCAGAAGAAGTGATTGGTAAGAATTTTCGCGACATCGTCAAACCGGAATATTCTTATTCAAGCCGGGAAGAATTTAACAAGAAATTTACAGAAGATGGATTCTGGTCGGGTGAAATGGTTCATCATTATAAAGATGGTCATCCGATAAGTGTCTACAGCAACGTATCGGATATCAAAGACAGTAACGGTATCAGTATCGGCCGGGTATCGGTAAACCACGATATCAGTGCTCAGAAGAAAGCCGAGGAAGAGAAAACAGCCCTTGAAGACCAGCTGCTACAATCCCAGAAGATGGAAGCAATCGGTACCCTGGCTGGTGGCGTGGCTCACGATTTTAATAACCTGTTGACGATCATTCAGGGGCATGCCCAGCTATTGATGATGGACTTGACCGAGAGCGATCCCAATTATCGTGAGTTACGGCAAATTGTAAACGCATCGACCCGGGCGGCGAACTTGACCCGGCAACTGCTGCTTTTCAGCCGCAAGGAAGCGATGGAATTTAAATCGATCAATCTGAACCAGACGGTTGGGAATCTTCAAAGAATGCTGCAGCGGTTGATTGGTGAAGATATCCAGATTGATACCTTCCTTGGTGACGATCCCTGGCAGGTGAACGCTGACGAAGGCAACCTGGAACAGGTTATCATGAATATTGCCGTCAATGCCCGGGATGCTATGCCTCATGGCGGGAAAGTGACTATCAAAACCGAAAACATTGTCTTAAGTAAAGCGGAAAGCAAAATCATCAGCGAATCCTACAGTGGCCGGTTTGTCCGTCTCTCAATCGAAGATACCGGGACGGGAATTTCACCGGAAATCATTGACAAGATTTTTGAACCTTTTTACAGTACCAAGGAAGTTGGCAAGGGCACCGGTCTGGGATTATCTGTCGTTTACGGCATTGTTAAAAAACATGGTGGCTGGATCAATGTCTACAGTGAATCGGGACTGGGAACCATCTTTAATATCTATCTGCCTGCGATAGAGTCAAGGGATCAGAAGGCGGAAAAAAAGATAAGCGGCTTCCAGGATTTGACCGGTCAGGGCGAACGAATCTTAGTCATCGAAGATGAAGAGGGAGTCCGTAATTTCGCGGTCGCGGCTTTGCGTCAAAATGGCTATCTCACTTTTGAAGCAGAAAATGCAGCCGGGGCGCTTGAGACATTTAAAAACGAAAAAGGGCGTTTTGATTTGATTTTATCCGATGTGGTGCTACCTGATAAAAACGGTTTTAAAGTGGTTGGGGAACTGCTGGCGATTCATGGAAATATTCCGGTGATTATGTGCAGCGGGTACACGGAAGAACGGATTAAACAGTCGATTATTAAGGAAAAGGGATTCAGATTTCTCCAAAAACCCTATTCTGTAAGACCATTGTTAGAGATGGTGAAAGATACAATCAGGCAAATATAAATAAAAAAGTCGGGTACCCCGACTGTCCGGGATGTCCGGTATTTATTGTAATTTGCCTATTGGGCAAATGTCGTTCGCTGCGAAGGTTTCTTATTGTTTTATTTTAACGTATAAACAGGACTTTTTTTGATTGGATTTGAGTTTCAGTTTTTAGTAAACAAAAATATACACCACTGGGTACAAGTTTTCCATTCCGGTCGCAACCGTTCCATTGGATTTCATATAATCCGGCAGATTTTCTATCGTTTAGCAATTGAGTGATCTGCTCTCCCCGTAAATTATAGATAAGCACCAATACATCGGTTTCATTGATTAAATTATAGGTAATAGTAGTGATTGGATTGAATGGATTGGGATAATTACTAAGGTGAAACCTGTTTTCGATGTGAGTGTCATTTAAAATACCGACCGTATATTGATCGTATTTTATCGTCAGATAATCCCATCCGGAACCATTTCCAATACTTGTTGCTGCGACAATAATATCTCCATAGATATCAAAGGAAATATGTTTACCATAACTGGATAATCCCAATGAATCACTATATGAAACTGCCCAAATCTTGTTGCTATCTTTATCATATTTAATAGTGACACAGGTATCATATCCAGTCGATCCATGCTTTGATCCGCCTGTAATATAAATATTGTTAAGGGGATCACTTATTAATGAGAAAGCAAAATCACGTGTGTTTCCGGGCCCATTATATTGAACGGCCCACAATTCATTTCCCGATGAATCATATTTAATTGTTTGAATATTGAAGTCTTCGTCCGCTTTGTATGAATATCCGGTAATGATAATATTGTCATCTGTATCGACTGTGATATCTCTCGCAATATCTGTGCCGTATGGCCCATTATAAATTCTGGTCCACAATCTATCGCCATTTTCTGAATATTTTATAACGATGTATCCGGCTATATTATATTCCACCGTTGCACCGATAATAATATTTCCTTGCTTATCAAATTGCACTTTAAACGGATAATCATTGGATTCCGATCTGGCACTGTACATTCTTCGCCACAACTCGTTTCCACCGGAATCCAATTTAACTGTGATAATATCACTTAATACAAACTCATCTTCCCATACCTGATTATGGGTTTGTCCGATAATATATACATTTCCTTGCTGATCAATTTGCATATCAACCAGTTCATCGCCATAGATTGAATCTTGCCGGATTGTTGTTGACCAAAGTGTCAATCCTGCTGTGGAATATTTTTTGATAAGAATCTCTGATCCGTAACCAGTGGCTTTATTAAATCCGACATATATATCGCCAAAATCATCAACCCGGATACATCTCCCGCTTGCGCTGTCCTGTTCAATATTCCACATCAATGTACCATCATTAGCATATTTGATTGTCATGGCACTATAATATGAAATTCCGGTAGCGTAAATATTGCCCAATTCATCAACTGCAAGATCGTAAATTTCATCCCACGACGATATTTCACCATCAAACCGCAAAACCAAATCTTCATCGCCAGAAGGAGAATACTTCACAATACAGAAATCTTGATTAGTATCCACACCAGTACTGCGACCGGCAACATATATATTGGCTTGATTATCAACCATCATTGTCGTCAATAAATCAATGTCATTCGCTGGCCCGTTATATCTTCGACTCCATTGTTCAACAACTTGGGCGGGTAGTTTGCACATTATTGAACTGAGTATAAACAACAGAACAAATCTTGATACAACTTTTCGCATTTTAAGTATACCTTTGCAAAAGATTAGTGTTTTTTTAATACTAATGCAAATAATTTGTAAAGAATATCGATTTAATTAACAAATAAAATGTATACCCATGATTCGGAATAAACTTTTCGGATGTTAGTAGCGGACTAGTTAAAAAAAGCCCGGCAGCAATACCGGGCTTTAAATGTTCAAAATAGATTGTTTATCGTTTACCCAGGGCCAGGATTTTATCATTCAGGAAAGTAATATGGCGCATCTCTTCCTTGATAATCGTATTGATCTGCTCTTTTCCCAGATCTTCCGGGATCAATTCCTGGATGCCGTAATAAAACACAATTGAGTCTTTTTCCAGGCCAATCGCGTATCTCAGAATCTCCTCCAAGCTGTGATTGCTTGATAAGTATTCCGAAGGATCGGCATTCAGATCAAAGACAACCCCGTCCGCAAAAGAGCGGAGATACTGGACCGCACTGGCATCGGGATCGAGTGGACCCTGTCCCAGTTTTTGATCCACAATTTGTTCCTTCAAATAGGCAAAAACCCGTTCGTGTTTCTGCTCCATATCGACTAAATCCAGCAATAGCAATTTGTAATTCTGGTCAGTTACCTGGCTTGCCGCCTTGCCATAGAATTTAGCACCATTGTGCTCGATTCGTTCGGCAAGTTCGAAAATTTCTTCAAGACTGAATTGAAATGACATAATGTTTATACTCCTTGTGCGGGCGGCGGTGTAAAGACACGCTGACCGAGCTCACGATCCAGCATAAACAAACCATTGGCAGAGTCGCCAATACGTTTCAGCATCTGAACGACCTTACCGACGTTGTCTTCTTCTTCAACCTGCTCGGAGACAAACCAGTCCAGCATGACTTTTGCCGGATAATCATTCACTTCAATGGCCACTTTCATCAGGCCGTTAATTTTGCTGGTAATAAATTCTTCGTGGGCCAAGGCGTCCTGAAACGCCTCCAGTGGGGAAGCCCACTTCGTTTTGAGAATTTCCAGATTCTGAAGCTCAACCTTGCCCGCTCGTCCGCCGATGAAATCGAAAAATTTACTGGCGTGTAACATCTCTTCCTGGGTCTGAGCGGTCATCCACTGCGCCATTCCATCAAGGCCTTCGGCGACAAAATAGGAGACCATGGAGTAATAGATATAAGCCGATTCCAGTTCGTGTTTGATCTGATCGTTTATCAGTTTATAAAGCTTCTCATTCAGTTTCATAGTTTTCCTTTCCATAGTCCATGAATATTGCAGTATTCCCTGGCTTTAACGTCTTTTGCTTCGATCTGAAATACTGCTTCAGGAGCATCGTTCGGGCTTAAAAATTGTTTATAGGATTTTCCATCAGCGATCAGCTCGATCCATTCAATAAAATGAGCATCCAGCATCGGATGAAGTGTGCTGCCGACGGTCACTTTGTAACCGCCCTTGATTTTTTCAATTAACGGTACGTGCTTTTCAGTGGCTGAATCCGCCGTTTTTTCGTCCTGCAATTTCATCGGCTGACCACAGCAAACCAGTGTTCCGCCGCCGGCGTGCAATACATCGACAATATTGCCACAGACTTCACATTTGTAGACTTGCATTTTTTCAATCATTGTATCCTCCTCTTGGTTTTTAATATTAGATAGATGATTTTGATTGGAGTTACACTGTATTCATTCTAAAATCGAACAAATTACCAGTCTGTATGCGGTTTATCATTAGTACTCCGGAAAACAATATACAAAATTTGCTCATTAAAGTCTAAAATCTTTGATGAGTGGAATGAATTTATTCTTGGAAAAACTCAGTGATCGTTTATATTCAGGAATTAGTGATGAACAATTTCCAGCAGGGTGAATGAATATGACGAAACATACTAATACAGACCAAAATGAAAACAGTGTATTTACCGATCTGAAATCCCATATTGACAAAGCCAGGCAGGTACAAGAAGGTTGGGCGGTACGCCCGGTCAAAGAACGGGTACAAACTGTTCGCAGAATTCGTCAATTTATTGTGGATAACAGTCAACAGATCGCCAAAACCATCAGCCGGGAAAACGGAAAGGTGCTGGTTGATTCACTGGCTGCTGAAGTCTTACCGGCGGCGATGGCCGTTTCCTATTATTGTAAAAGGGCAGAAGGGTTTCTAAAACCCGAGAAAATCAAAGCGGGATCTTTGGTGCTATCCTATAAACGCAGTAAACTCTACCGGGGCCCCTATGGCGTTGTCGGGATTATTTCACCTTGGAATTATCCCTTTTCAATTCCCTTTTCGGAAGTGATCATGGCGTTGCTGGCCGGGAATGCTGTAATTTTAAAGACGGCTAGCAATATGCCGGCGGTCAGTGATTTGCTGGTAAAATGCATCGATTCTGCCGGGCTGCCGGAAGGATTGTTTCACTATATTAATTTACCCGGGCGGGTTGCCGGTGATGCATTTCTGGAAAGCGGAATCGATAAACTGTTTTTTACGGGTTCTGTTGAAACGGGCAAGTACCTGATGAAGAAAGCATCGGAAACACTGACGCCGCTTGTGCTTGAGCTGGGTGGAAATGATGCCATGATTGTCTGTAAAGACGCGGATTTGGACAGAGCCGCTGCCGGGGCAATTTGGGCCGGTTTTTCCAGTGCCGGTCAATCCTGTGGCGGAGTGGAACGCCTGTACGTGGCCGAAGAAGTCTATAGTGATTTTCTGTCGAAATTGAAAGCACAGATAGAGACGATAACGGTTGAAACGGAGGATGAATATGGTCTGGAACTTGGTGCATTGACGACTGCAAAACAGTTGGAACATATTCGAAATCATGTGAACGAGGCTGTGGAAAATGGGGCTGTCATTGCAGTCCAATCAAAAATCCCGGATCATGAAAATGGATTTTATTATCCGGCAACAGTTCTAACAAACGTCAATCATGAAATGGCTGTCATGAAAGATGAGACCTTCGGACCGGTGATCGGAATTATGTCGTTTAAATCTGAGGCTGATGCTGTTCGTCTGGCAAATGATTCCTACCTGGGACTGACGGGATCAGTCTGGTCAAAAAACCGTAGAAAAGCAATTAAAATCGGCCGCCACATAAAAGCTGGTGTTATTACGATAAATGATCACCTAATGAGCCATGGGGTAGCGGAAACTCCATGGGGCGGTTTCAAGCAGAGCGGGATTGGCCGAACCCATGGAAAACCGGGATTCGATGAAATGACCCAGTCGCAGGTAATGGTGGACGATTTGCTTTCGTTTACTAAAAGAAATCTGTGGTGGCCGCCGTATAGCCGGCGATTGTTTGATGGATTGAACGGGCTGATTCAGTTACAATATGCGGCTGAATTTCGCCGGCGACTCCGCGGTATTCGAGACGTGTTAAAAATTGTCGGTCGTATTTTTTAAACGTTTATTTCGACACAACAAAACGATTTCATCGAAGGAATAAACATTGCCTTTGATGAGTGAAATACGTATTTTGATCCCATGCGAAACTATCCTGAAAATCGTGGGGATTTCTTATTATTCTATCGCCGCGATAATATAGATAGTAAATTAGTAGAACTTACATTATACAATCATTATATCTATTGAGGAGAATATAGATGTGTGGAATATTTGCATATGCCGGACCGGATAATTGTACGAAGGTCATTATTGACGGACTGAAGTCACTGGAATACCGCGGTTATGATTCTTGGGGCATTGCCCTGAAAACTAAAACCTGTATTGAACTGAAAAAAAACATCGGGAAAGTATCCGAGATCGGTGAACTGAAATCCATCAAAGCGAAAGCCGGAATCGGGCATACGCGTTGGGCGACACATGGCAATGTGTCGATTGAAAATTCTCATCCTCATACGGATTCGGATAAGCGTATTTACGTTGTTCATAACGGAATTATTGAAAATGTCGATGAATTGAAGGACTATGTCCACGGCGATCTGTTTTATTCGAAAACCGATACGGAGATAATTCCCAAACTGATCGCCCGGTTTATCGAAAATAGTACGTTCCCGGAAGCTGTGAAAAAGGTTGTCAGACTTCTGAAAGGTAATTTTGCGTTTGTAGCAATCGATCGCGACAGTAATTATCTGATTGCCGCCCGGAATGGTAGTCCGATTGTGGCGGCATTGAAGGATAACAATTTTTATATTTCCTCGGACTTGCAATCACTGGTTCACTACTCGGATAAGGCATTTTTCATCAACGATGGCGAGATGGCGATATTCAATCTTGCCGATACCTCGATTGAGTTTTATGATTTTTTCAGTCGGAAGGCAATCCTAAAAGAGGACCAACTTTACGACATTCAATTTGCCGACTGTGAGCGTGGGAATTATAAACATTTTATGCTCAAAGAGATTTTTGAACAGCCCCGGCAGTTGCAGAAAACCTTTGCCGTCAATGTCAACGACTTTGAAATTCGTTTTCACTACGCATTGGAGCCGGAAATGTTTAAAAATATTCGACGCGTCGTCATTATTGCTTGTGGAACTTCTTGGCATGCTGGACTGGTCGCAGAATATTGGCTGGAATCGCTGGTTAAAATTCCGGTGGAGGTGGAATATGCATCGGAATTCCGTTATCGCAATCCGGTGATATCCGATGATACCCTGGTCATTGCCATCAGCCAGAGCGGGGAGACCGCGGATACAATTGCCGGGATAAAAGAGGCAAAGCGATCCGGCGCTCAGGTATTGTCGATCTGTAATGTTCCAGGAAGTACAATTACCCGTATCAGCAATGCCACGCTTTTTACCCAGGCGGGTCCGGAAATCGGTGTTGCTTCCACAAAAGCCTTTACAACCCAACTGGAGGTGCTGTTTTTGTTGACGCTGTATCTGGCGCAGTATAAAAAGAATATCGGAACAAAAGACATTATGAATTATCTGAAAAATCTGGCGGAAATCCCGGAAAAAATGGAACGGGTTCTGGCGCAGACCGATCAGATTGTGTCGATTATGGAAACCCATTACGCTGTCTCGAATGCGCTTTTCCTGGGACGTGGCGTCAACTATCCAATCGCTCTTGAAGGTGCTTTAAAGTTAAAGGAAATCAGTTATATTCATGCCGAAGGGTATCCGGCTGCCGAAATGAAACATGGCCCGATTGCCCTGATTGACCGTAATATGCCGACTGTATTTATCTGCATCCGGGACCAATCTTACGAGAAGGTACTGTCCAATATCCAGGAGGTCAAAGCCCGGAATGGGATCGTGATCGCCGTCGCTAATGATAATGACAGACGGATTACCGAACTTGCGGACCACGTGATTTTCATTCCCGAAACTATTGTGGAACTCAGCCCGTTTTTGACGGTCGTTCCGTTACAGATGCTGGCCTATTATATCGCCGATAAACGGGGATGTGATATCGATAAACCCCGTAATTTAGCCAAATCAGTAACCGTGGAGTGATGATGAAAATAATCGTTTATGAAGATGAACAAGTCGTAGATCTGTTTCCGATAAGCTTGATGCGTCCGGCATTTCAAATTCCTGTGGGTGGATGGACATTGGAAAAACTGCTGGAAGTCAATTTTCCCAATGATTCCATTGAGTTCCTGATCCGGGATGAAATGACGCCCTTTTTTGATTTTCAATCGAGTAAAAATATTTATGAAAAAACCGGTGATTTACTGATAAATGCCCGAGCCGTACCAAGCGTTGCAAATATATTTAAGTTAAAATCGGGAAATACTGACTTGGATCTGATCGATTATCCTCATGAGTTAATCATCTGGCATAAACGGGTGTGCTGTGAGAATCTGGAGTTTACGCTGGGAACGAAAAAATGGACGGAAATCCAGACGAATGTATATGTCGGGGAGAATGTGAAAATCGGTCCGAATGTTCACTTTAACAGTGATCCAGGAATAATAATAATCGATGATGAAACCGAAATATTTCCCTTTAGTGTCATTGAAGGTCCGGTGATGATTGGGAAAAATTGTAAAATTTTGGAACATACGGTCATTAAAGACCGGGTGGTGATTGGGGACGTATGCAAAATCAGAGGGGAAGTTACCGAGTTGGTCTTTATGAATTACTCAAATAAGCAGCATTACGGGTTCTTGGGAAATGCTTTTGTGGGTGAATGGGTGAATTTGGGCGCAGGTACCTGCAATTCTGATTTGAAAAATACTTATGGTGAAATTCGTGTTAAAAAGGGTAATGAAAAAATCAATACCGGTGAGCAGTTTTTAGGCTGTGTGATTGGCGATTATACAAAATCCGCGATCAACACCAGCATTTTTACAGGAAAAACCATTGGGGTGAGTAGTTACTTATATGGATTTATCGATGATGATGTCCCGTCGTTTGTCAGTTACATGAAATATTTAAGTTGCGGCAGTTTTACGTTTAATATTGACAAAGCCGTTGAAACCCAGGAACGAATGTTCCTACGACGCAATCGTGAGCAAACACAAAAGGATGTCGATTTATTGCATTATGTATTTGAAAGTACCCGAGCTGAGCGGGACAAATTTCTTAAATAAAACAGACTTACTGCATTTCTGAAAACTGTTGCAGTGCAGAATCCATAGCTGCAATCAGCTGATCAGCGTTATGGAAACCGATTACGTGTTTGATTTTTTCATTGTTTGGTGATAGAAACAACAGATTCGGAATACCAACACCGCCGTATTTTCGGGCGTTTCCATTGTAATCAATGGCAATATCGGGGTGTTTGTCAACATCTATCCGCAGGGTAATAAATTGATGTGATTTTTTAATAACACTGGTTTGATTGAATATGGAGTCTTCCATCGTCTTGCAAGGCGGACACCACTCGGCCATGAAATCGATCATGATTGGTTTATTTTGTTGCAATGCGGCTGCATGCGAAGAATCAATGGAATATAACCATTGAATCGCTTGCGCTTCCGGTGTCTTTGAGCCGCTGCACTGATATAGATTTATGGCCAAAAGGATTGTAGTAATATATATTCGCAACTTCATAATTTACCCTTTCTTTATACCTGTAAAATATAGAATTGTTCGGAGATGCACAAAATATTTTCGGACAGTAAAATCTACTGTACTTTTGTAATTAGAATGGTTAACTTACTAACTAAAAGGTAGTGTGAAATCGAGATATGTTTTATGAGGAATACCAATCACTATAAACTGATGAAAACTCAACTGCTTTTTAAAATGTTCATCAAGGATTTGTAATTTAAAACCGAAAGGTCTCATCATGAAAGCAACTATGCTTTTCTTTGCCAGTGAAACTGATCCGAATGGATTAAATCAGCTTAGAGAAGTTATTCTCAAAACTCTTCGTAAAACGGACAATACAAGCACAATCCTGATTTTATCAGAGGGCAATCATAACCTGTTGACCAATTTTCCTGATGAATACTTAGACCGAATTATTATGAGTTTTGGTGTTTATAAAAATTTTAATGAAGCGGTTTTAAACGCCAAGGAAAAAGGACTCTTAAATTGTAATCTGCTGTTTCTCCATACACCCGGCGATGATATCGATATCAGCCAGGAATCGATTAATATTTTTTTTGAATATTATCGGCTGACTGACGCCGGATTTATTATCAATGATCATTATGAATATATTGACGAGGTTCCATCCGGTGAGCCTGTTCTGCAAATGTTGAAACCCGGGCACGATCCATCCAATATCATTATTCCCGGTCGTTTAAATAATCCGGGTTTGTACTGCCATGGATCGCTCATCGCAGTGAGTCCAAAATATATAAATTCACGGACCTTTGATATCGAAGTCGATTACGGTTACGACTATGCCGTACGGATGGGCGTACTTGCTCAAAAAGGCAGTTTGTACAGGATTCCCAAACCCTTGTATTCCTTCCGACGGGGAAAGGCATATTATCCGGGTGAAGGCCTGCAGGTGAAATTCGAAGCAACCCAAACGCAAAAAATCGGTCGGCATTTTTCTTATACAAAAGACCCGGCCCGTTTTGAGTGGGGACCGGTCAGTTTTCAGAAATATCTGAAAGATATTGGTGCCTTCCTGCCGGATGATTATTTCACCCGCAAAGTCATCACTGATCTGTTGTTGGGTGATGGGATATCCTTCGTATTGCCAACCTACAATCGGGCCAACTTGATTCATTATGCCATCGAATCCATTATCGATGTCCGCAAGCGTGTCAATCTGGGCATTCCAATCGAATTGATTATCGTCGATAATGGCAATGACAATACACCGGAAATAGCCCAAGTTTATGTCGATAAATATCCTGACCTGATCAAATTGTATAAAGTATCGGGAATGACGTTGGGTGGTGCCCGGAATTACGGGGTTTATAAGGCCCAAAACCGGATAATCGGACAACTTGATTCCGATGATGTACTAATTGGCGATCCTGTTACGAAGATATTGAAACAGTTTGAGCAGAGCGGCGCTGCAGCGATTATTGGTATTTATCAAACGGCTGCCCGGAATTCCGAAACCGGTGAACTGACCCTGGATAATCAGATCATTCTTCATGATGAGTATCTATGCAATCAGAATAATCCGTTGCTTCAGGTTTGTATTCCCGGCCCTGGTGCCCCGCGTTATTATCGGAGAGAGGCTATCATTACAGCGGGCGGTTATCCCGATTTATTGTACGGTGAAGATGCGGCGTTGTCGGACCAACTTCTGATGCTGGGATATATTATTGAACGAAATCTGGACGAGGCTAATTACATCGCCGTTCGTCACAGTTCCAATACTGACAGCGAAGAATTGGGCTCCGATGTTTTGGTCCGAAAAAATTACTCAAAGTATTCATTTAAGCTATCTATTATTGAAGAATTGAAACATTTAGTGTTAAGTAATCCATATTATCATAAATTTAATAACCGGGTTGGATTCTGATTTACAATCCGCTTTATTTATGAATTTATATGAACACCATTTAGACGATTCCGAACTCCAACCATTCTTCATTGATAAAAATGTTGTTGATGATAACTCGAGAGTGGCGGCGCTTGTCAGGCAGCAGAGCGATCCAGTCGACGGCTGGCCGCGATTAGTTCACAATTTGGATACCTACTCCCGAATTTTGAAAGAAGTCGTCAATGTTCAGGGAATTGATATAGTTGTTACGCTAAATGAGACCCGGACACCCAGTGTCATTGCCCGGACCTTCGAATCAAAGGATCTTGGTCACCAATCCTGTTTTTTATGTAATCTGGATGCGGAGCAGAAGGGAATATTGATACTTGAAAATCGGTTCATGATCTTGGTGAATCCCGGTATCACCATTCCCGGAGATTTGACAATTGCTTCCCTAAATCATGAACCGCAGATCATCGCCAATTCTTTTAACGACATGATTTCACTCTCAAAAACGCTGACAGATTATTCTCTCTTTTTTAATGGTGCAATGGCGGGTGCGTCAAGTTCCCATTTCCATTTTCAGGCGGGGTTGAAAAACACGCTTATCGCAGAACAACAGATTGATTTGCTATTGGATGGTTTTCCGGTTGGGGAGGCGGAATTAGTACCATTATATGAAGGTGAAACTGGTCGGAATTTTTTTCTGAACAAGTTTCTCCGAGCGGTGTATCTGATCGAATCAACGGATGATCAGGAAATTAGCCGGTTATTTCAACAGTTCGTGATTTATTTACGAAAAGTGAACCAGAAACTGATCCGAAATGTTCCTAATGTTCCTGATTTTGGTGGGCCTATCAGATCAATGAATATAAATGAAACCGAACCCCGAATGAACCTGATGCTCAACTATTTTCCGGAAACGTTAAAATACCAGCTACTGATATTTCCTAAAATATTTAATCGTCCGTTAGCTTATTTTAAAACCGGCCTCGAACAAGTCATCGTCGGTATGGCTATTAAAGAATCCTTGGGGAATCTTATCAGTTGCAGAACATCAGATTATCAGAAATTACTGCATTCACCGCAACTAATAACTGAAATCTATAACGATACATCAATCAGTACAGCAATGGCAGATGAACTGAACCAAAGTTTACGAACAGATTCTTCATTCTGACGTTGTTGAAATCTCCCTGTTTGACGCCTTAGAATATTCCCCTTGCATTTTACCGTCCAAAAGAGATAAACTTGGAGGCTATTTTGAGCCCTCGTAGTTCAAGCGGATAGAACGGGGGATTCCTAATCCTCTGATCTGGGTTCGAGTCCCGGCGAGGGTACAGGAAGATTTGAAAAAGGAGATAAATTTATGTTGAAGCCCAAGAAAAAGATTTTAAAAAAAGAGATTAAAAAAGACCCGGTACTGGAAAAATTATCGCAGGTTGAGCATTTTGTTCGTGAACAGGGAAAAACCCTTAGTTATGTTCTGATTGTCGCTTTGGTGATTGTCGTGCTCAGTATCGCAATGATCCGGTCAAAGAGTAATGCCAATAAGGAAGCTGTCGGTGAGTTGGGTATTGCCGAAATGGCCCTGGCGGTTGGCGATGTTGAGAATGCCATCGTGCAGTTTGAGGCCTTGATTGAAAAAAATTCCGGGACAAAAAGTGCCGGAATGGCAACGTTGATGTTGGCCGCAACCTACATTTCTAAAGATGATTTCGAAAATGCGGAGCTGAATTACCGGAAATATATAGATGATTACGGACATGATGATATGTTTGTTGCGGCTGCTTATAATGGCCTGGGTGTCTGCTTTGAGCGTAAGGGTGAAATGCAACAGGCAGCTGAATATTTTGAAAGCGGCGGTAAAATATCCCCGTATATATTCTTAAAGTATGAGAGCTATTTCAATGCTGCCAGAAATTACATCATTGTGAAAAACATTGAAAAGGCAGAATCAGTACTTAAAAAGATTCCCGCCGAAGACCTGGATAGCAAATACAAAACCGACTATGATGTCCTAAATGCGAAGGTCAAGGTCCTAAAAGGGTAATCGTAAATAGAGTTGCATAATTTATTTAATTACCGTATATTTCGCCGTTGAAAGTGGGTTGACGTACCCACTTTTTTCATATGGAGAAAGATGATGACAATTGTCAAAGAAAATGTAAAAGCGATTATTGAACGGATTGTCGAAGAAAACGGCGCCTATCTGGTTGATTTTGCTATTGCAACACAAGGAAAGCGCAACTTCATCAAGATTGTAATCCAGACCTTATCGGGAATTACATTGGATGAAATTGCTTCGATTACCAAAAGCATTAATGCTGATGAGGCTTTGGATCAACTATTTGAAGGATATCACCTGGAAGTCACATCGCCAGGAATTGACTCCAAATTGACAGAATACCGCGATTTTCCACGCAATATTGGTCGTACTTTGAAAATATATCACACGTCTTCATCAATGAAATCACCGATTAATGGAATTTTAATTGAGGTGACTGAAGAGAAGTTAGTTCTGGATATTAAAGGTATCCAAAAAGTGCTTCAGTACAATGAACTTGATTATGCAAAAGTCGAAATTAAATGGTAAGAAAAACCTAGAGGAGTTACCAATTGATAAACCGTGAAATAATTGAGGCGTTTTCCCAGATTGCCCGTGAAAAAAATGTTGATCGCAGTGAACTGGGCGAAATTATCGAAAAAGTCTTCCTCACTTTGATTGAGAAGAAATACGAAAGTACTGAAAATTTTGATGTCATAGTAAATATGGACAAGGGTGAGATCGAAATTTATCAACAAAAAGTAATTGTTAACGAGGTGACTGATCCGGTTACCGAAATCAGTCTTGAAGATGCCCGAGTTCTCGAACCGGGGCTCGACGTTGGTGATCCGTATATCGAAATTATTGATCCCACCAGTTTCGGAAGACGACTGATTTCACATGCTAAACAGATTTTAAATCAGCAGATTCTGCGGGTTGAGAAAAATGCTATTTATGAAGAATATTCCAAAAAGGTCGGTCAGATAATCATTGGTGATGTCCATCAGATTCGCCGGGATGCCATATTTATTAACATTGGTAAAGCGGAACTGAAAATGCCTCGTGAAGAGCAGATTCCGGGAGAACGCTATCGCAGAGGCGAAAGCCTGAAATCAATTCTCAAAGAGGCTATACTGGGAACTGTCGGACCGGAAATTATTGTATCACGGGCCGATTCTCTGTTCCTGATTAAGCTCTTTGAAAATGAAGTGCCCGAAATTTATGACCGAACCATCGAGATTAAAAAAGTTGCCCGGCACCCAGGCGACCGCAGTAAAGTGATTGTTGAATCCAATGATCGCCGGATCGATGCTGTCGGTGCCTGTGTGGGTATTAAAGGCAGCCGGATTCAAGCCATTGTCCGGGAACTGAACAATGAAAAAATCGATATCATTAATAATAGCAGTGAACCGGAGATTTTAATCACAAGAGCATTATCACCGGCGAAGCCTTATATGTTGGAAATCGATGAAGAAAAGAAGACCGCCCTGGCAATTTTTGACGATGAGGAAATTTCCGTAGCCATTGGCAAAATGGGACAGAATATTCGTCTGGCGTCAGAAGTTACCGGATATACGATTGATGCAATCAAGAAATCTGATTATGAAATGTCGGAATCGGAAACGATATATCTCGAAGAGGTTGAAGGATTGACGGAACATAACTGGAAAACGCTCTATTCCGTCGGTATTGAAACTGCTGAAGAGTTACTGAATACACCTCAGGACGAGTTGGTAAGCATTAAAGGTTTAGGCGAAAAAACGGTTGAAAAGATCATTACAGTTGTTGACGAAGCACTTGAGGCCCGGAAAAAGGAACTGGAAGCCGCCCGGGAAGCAGCTCAGGCAGAAGCCGCCAGCTCCGATGATTTTGACGATGAAGATGATGAATTTACCGACGAAAAACCGGATGATGGTAAACTCTCCAATGATGAAATTTCCGATGATTTAGTCCAGGAGTAAAAATATACTGGCTGACCATAACAGAAAGTTGGATATGACTGACGATTCAAAAGTGAAACAGAAACGAATTTTCGAAATTGCCAAAGAACTAAACATCTCGCACATTGAGATTATCGAATTTCTGAAAAAAGACAAAATTCCAGCAAAAACGATTATGTCTGCGGTAGATGAATCAACTTATCTGAAAATATTGGAAGAATTTGCCAAGGAAAAAGATGTTGTTGAGCGTTTTCGAAAAGAAAAAGCACGACGGGAAGCCGAATCTAAGCGTAAAGCCGAGGAAGAAGCCCGTAAAAGTGCAGAAACCGAACGAAAAAATATCGAATCCGAAGTCTATCAGCAGGCTATCCCGGTTATTGAATCAGCGATAAAGGTTACGCTTAATTTTAGTTCTTCAATTCACGAAATGCTGATCAAAGAGGTTTTTGACACCGATAAATTAACCGATGTAACTGCCGAAGCTGTTGAGGTACTTATCGAGGAAAAAAAATCAACCGAACCGGCCGCTTCGAAAGAAGGCGAGGTTAAGGATGAGAAGAAAAAGAAAAAAGACAAGCGAAAGCTGCGAAGAATTACAATTTCAGATATTGAATCCAGGCTGGACCAAAAAGGCGGTAAACGCCGGACTGGTGTTGTTGAAGACACCAAGAAAGGCAAGAAAAATAAACGACTAGCCAATATTGACGACCGCAAAGTTGATGAATCAATTCGTCGTACAATGGCGAAGATGGATGAAAAATCAACCAAGAAAAAATACCGGAAACAGGAAATTGAAAAAGATGACGAGCAAGTGGAAGTCAATAAAATACGGATTAGTGAATTTGCTACCGTAGAAACCCTGGCGACGATGCTGGATGTAGATGTCGCAGATTTGATTTCTACCTGTATCCAGATGGGAATGTTTGTTACAATTAATCAGCGTCTTGATTTTGATGCGATTACCCTTATTGCCGATGAATATGACTATATAGTCGAGCAGATTGAACAGTATGGAGAGGAAGTCCTGAAAATTGAAGACAGCGAAGAAGATCTTGAAAACGCTGTCCCACGTCCCCCGGTTATTGCAATCATGGGACATGTGGACCACGGGAAAACCTCCTTACTCGATTACATCCGAAGATCCAATGTTGTCGCTGGTGAATCTGGGGGAATTACTCAGCATATCGGTGCTTACAAAGTGGTGCTTGGAAATAATAAGCAAATTACATTTCTGGATACTCCCGGTCATGAAGCGTTTACAGCGATGCGTGCCCGAGGTGCCCAGGTCACCGATATTGTGGTACTTATTGTTGCGGCAGACGATGGTGTTATGCCGCGAACCATTGAAGCAATTAACCACGCCAAAGCCGCTTCGGTTCCAATTCTGGTAGCTATTAATAAAGTCGATAAACCTGAAGCCGATATTGATAAAGTCAAACGAGGATTATCCGAGCATGGTGTTTTGGTTGAAGATTGGGGCGGTTCTGTTCAGGTCGCTGAAATATCGGCAAAAACCGGCCAGGGCATCGATCATCTGCTCGATCTGCTTTTACTGGAATCCGAAATGATGGAGTTAAAAGCAAATGCCGATACTGCCGCGAAAGGCACCGTCATTGAAGCTGAAGTGGATAAACGACACGGTCCCATCGCAACGGTTTTAATCCAGAAGGGCACTGCAAACATTGGTGATCCATTTGTCTGTGGTCCGGCTGCCGGCCGTATCCGGGCGATCTATGATGAACGCGGTCATCGTCTGAAAAAAGTGAAGCCGTCAGATTCGGCGGTCATTGTGGGCTTTGATGTGCTGCCGAACCTGGCTGACGTATTTGCTGTGATGGACGATGAAAGGGAAGCCCGAAAAATCGCATCTGAGCGTCAGAAAATTCAACGTGAGCAACAGTTCCGCCATGCAAAGGAATGGACCTTGGATACAATTTCCCAGCAGATTGCCGAAGGTCGCATTAAACAGTTGAATGTTGTCCTTAAATGTGATGTAGACGGATCTGTTGAGGCAATCAGTGAATCTCTTGGGAATATCGGAAATGAAGAAGTTGCGGTCAGTGTAACCCATAAAGCCGCCGGCCATATCAGTGAGAGTGATGTACTGCTCGCGAAAGCTTCCGAAGCGGTCATTATCGGTTTTAATGTAACGGCAAATCCGAAAGTGAAAGAAGTTGCCAAGAAGGAAAACGTCGAAATCCGGCATTACAGCATTATTTATGAATTGATGGATGACATCAAAGCTGCTCTTGAGGGTCTTCTTAGTCCTGAAAAAGTCGAAGAACATATCGGAACGATTGAAATCCGGGAAGTGTTTAAAATTCCCAAAATCGGATTTATTGCCGGTTCTTATGTTAAAGAGGGAAAAGTTCACCGCAACGCGATGGGACGAATTAAACGGAATGATGAAATACTCCACGAGGCCCACATCTCTTCATTGAGACGGTTTAAAGACGACGTAAAGGAAGTTCTGGAAGGCTATGAATGCGGTGTTGCCCTTGAAGGATTTACAAAATATGAGGAAGGTGATATTATTGAAGTGTTCGATGTCAAATCGGTTAAACGGAAATTGGCGTAGGAATATCTTTCAATAATCAATGGTAATTGGAATTTTGCAAATGGAATTATTACTGCCGGAAACCCATTCACTGAAAGATAAACGATCAGTATTGAGCCGTATTAAAAACGGAGTGAGGAAGCAATTTAACGTGTCTATCGCTGAATTACGCTATCATGATCAGTTTAGCCGAACACTTCTTGGAATCACGACGATTAACAATGAAACGAAAATTGTTGACCAGATTCTCGGTCAGGTCGAGCAGTTTGTCGAACGACAGGCTGGTATTCAGGTTTTAAACAGGAAAGTGGAAATTATCTGATGGTGGACTATCGTCGCCAGCGTGTTGCAGATGAAATTAAACGAATTATCGGTGAAATATTCATCGTAGATTTGCCACCGGAAGGTTCTAATCTGGTTACAGTGACTAGTGTTAAGTTGACCAGTGATCTAAGTGAGGCGAAAATCTACCTGAGCATCTATAATAAGGATGCTGATCAGCGTCAGCGGGGTCTAAAGAATATAATAAAAAAAGGTTCCTATATTCGTGGGTTGCTTGGCAACCGGATTTCTCTACGATATGTTCCCAAATTATTTTTCTATGAGGATAACACACTGGAATATGTTGATAAAATTGAACGGCTGATCCAGGCGGTTCATAAAAATGAAGAGCGTAATGAATCCTGAAATATCCGGTATGATTCTGAATGTCAACAAACCTGTTGGACTTTCTTCCTACGATATCGTCCGTCGGGTTAAACGACTGGTACCGGGAGTTAAAGTCGGGCATGGTGGCACTCTGGATCCCTTTGCCAGAGGCGTATTACTTTTACTGATTGGAAAAGCGACGAAACAAATGACCAGTTTACTGAAAAATCAGAAAATCTATGAAGCCCTGTTAAAATTGGGAACCGGCACTGCGACAGGAGACAATACATCTCCGGTGAACCAAATATCGGACGTGCCGGAAATTTCCAATGATTTGATTCGCCAACTTGAAGCACAATTCTCCGGCGAAATTACTCAAATCCCACCGATATTTTCAGCAAAAAAAGTTAATGGTAGACCTGCATATAAATATGCCCGGGAAGGCACGGATATTCAACTGAAACCAACCACCGTGAGCATTTATGATCTTAAAATTGAGTTTGTCGAACAGAATCTGTTAAAAATAATTGTAACCTGTTCCAGTGGCACGTATATTCGGGTTTTGGGTGAAGACATTGCCAAGGCTATCGGCAGTTGTGGGCATTTGATTTCATTACAGCGAACCGCAATAGGCGACTATCGGATTGAAGATTCTGCCGAAATTGAAACACTTTCGGATATACTTCCGGAACTGGCAGTGGCGAGGGCTTAATATCAACGAAAATGGTTGTATTTAATGGAATTGGTGAACTTGGAGATGATTATAAAGGGGTGGTTGTGACACTTGGTGTCTATGACGGGTTGCACCGTGCTCATATGAATATTGTCGACCAGGTTATTACATCTGCCGCGGATCTGAATACCCGTTCTATGATGATAACATTTGATCCGCATCCGCGAAATGTCCTCAGTTCAAGCGGTCCCGCGGTGAAGCAGCTGACAACGGCTTCAGAGAAGGTGGCCATTTTAGGTGATTCAGCTTTGGATAGCATTCTGTTTCTGAATGTCGATCAGGATTTGCTGAATACCGACAGTGAAGTATTTATAAAAACTGTACTTGTCGATAAATTGGGTGTTCGCAAAGTGATTGTTGGATATGATTACCATTTCGGAAAGAACCGGGGCGGAAAAATTGATCAACTGCTGGATTATGGTAAGAAATATGGTTTTGAGCTTGATATAGTTGGACAGATATTACTGGAAAATGAACCGATACGTTCTTCAGTAATTCGTTCAATGCTTGCCGACGGTAACGTAGAAAAAGCTACGAGATTATTAGGTCGGTATTACAGTATCACCGGCGCGGTTGTACATGGTTCCGGACGGGGAAAAACAATGGGTTTCCCGACTGCGAATATTGACCCTGATTGTCCCGATAAAATGATTCCTTCCGACGGTATATATCTGACTGAATGCACAGTCGGTACAACACAGTACTTTGGAATGTGTAATATTGGGGTTCGTAAAACCTTTGATGAACAGAATAAAATTATTGAAGTGTACCTGATGGATGTCGATACCATCGATCTTTATGGTCACACGCTTGAAATGAAGTTTTTGGAGCGCCTGCGGGATGAAATTAAATTTGCAACAAGTGCGGAATTAATTGCTCAAATGAAAAAAGATGAAACAAACTGCAGAGCAAGAATTAAAAAATATAAAGAATAGAATGGAGGATTGACTGAATGTCATTAGCAAAAGAAGTCAAACAGG
>Ga0268278_1000473_pt1 | contig 27929 bp, 19 predicted proteins | sample saktaG_3_FD_190135 | JGI IMG/M metagenome (GOLD analysis project Ga0268278, IMG submission 190135) | Saline water microbial communities from Sakinaw Lake, British Columbia, Canada - sak_2010_1_5_55m | ecosystem: Environmental > Aquatic > Non-marine Saline and Alkaline > Saline ...
CAATTTCAAAATTATAATTCGTAAATCGTAATTCGTAATTCGTAATTTGTAATTCGTAAATCATAAGCCTTTATGCTTCAAACCTTTATACAACGCCCGATACTTTCGTTCGTCATCACTATCCTCATCACACTTGTTGGGGTCCTCAGTCTGATGAACCTTCCGATTGCCCAGTATCCCGATGTGGTCCCCCCAACTGTCTCAGTATCTGCTTACTATCCGGGAGCCAATGCCGAAACCGTTCAGAAAACAGTTTCGGTCCCGCTCGAAGAGCAGATCAATGGGGTTGACAACATGATGTACATGACCTCACAATGTGCCAATGACGGATCCTGTAACATCACAGTCTATTTCGAAGTGGGGACGGATCCTGATATGGCAACTGTCAATACCCAAAACAGGGCACAGCGTGCCTTCAACGTACTGCCGCAGGAGGTGATTCAGGGGGGGGTGATTGTCATGAAAAAGAATCCCAGCATCCTGATGCTCTATGCTCTGGTTTCGGAAGACACCGCTTACGATTACAAATTCCTTAGCAACTATGCGCAGATCAACATCGTGAACGTGTTGAAACGGTTAACCGGCGTTGGGGATGTTTCACTGATGGGTGGAGACGACTACTCCATGCGCATCTGGCTGAATCCTGAACGGATGGCCGGACTCGGGATCACCACCGACGATGTTCAGAACGCTATCCGGGACCAGAACCTGGAAGCTGCTGCAGGAGGGATCGGGAAGAACCCGGCTGCCAGTGGCCAGGAGCTGACATACACCATCAGGGCGGAGGGGCGGTTACAGTCTATTGAAGAGTTTGAAAACATCATCATCAAATCAAAACCTGATCGCTCCATCGTCAGGATGAAGGATATCGCGCGCGTAGAGTTGGGACTAAAGACCTATGACATTAACTCACGGTTCAACAAACAGCCATCGCCGTTTATTGCCGTCTACCAATCTCCCGGGTCAAATGCAGTCCAGGTTAGAAAAGACAGTGATGCAACCATGGAGGAGTTGGCTGCACAATTCCCACCCGGGATGAACTATCAGATAGCCCTTGACACAGTTGAATTCGTTGACGCCTCTGTGGAGGAAGTTCTGAAAACGCTTCTTGAAGCCTTTATCCTGGTGTTTATCGTGGTCTTTATCTTTCTCCAGGATTGGCGAGCCACCCTCATCCCGGCTGTCACTGTTCCCGTTTCGCTTATTGGCGCTTTGGCTGCATTCCAGCTGTTCGGTTTCTCCATCAACATGCTTACCCTGTTCGGACTTGTACTGGCAATTGGAATCGTGGTAGACGATGCAATCGTCGTGTTGGAAGCGGTCCAGGAAAAGATCGATGACCACGGAATGAGTCCGCTAGAAGCTACCAAAGCCACGATGCATGAAATCACAGGGGCGATCTTCACCATCACGCTGGTACTTTCTGCCGTGTTTATTCCGGTGACTTTCCTGGGCGGGACTACTGGCCAGATGTATAAACAGTTTGCCCTCACGCTCACCTCTTCGATCCTGATCTCAGCCCTATTGGCAGTCACCTTAAGTCCGGCAATGTGTGTACTCCTCTTAAAACCAAAACAAACGAGGAAAGGATTACTTGGAAAATTCTTCACAGGGTTTGACAAAGGCTTTGAGAAAACCACTCAGAAATACCTGGGAATTGTGAATAATTTTCTGCACCATTTTTCACGCCCTCTTTTATTCCTGGGCCTTGTGACTGTCATGATGGTAGTGGTGATGAAATTTATCCCATCCGGATTTCTTCCCGAGGAAGACCAGGGATATTTCTTTGTTAATGTCATGACACCAAAAGGGGGATCACTTGAACGAACCGATATGGTGATGGAGAAAGTTGAAGAGATCCTTTCATCCACAGAAGGGATTCAGTCCATTGCTTCCGTTCCAGGCTACGGCATCCTTGACGGAACGGTAAGTTCGACAAACGGGACGGTCTTCGCAAAACTCACACCATGGAAAGATCGGTCAAAAAAGGAGCTTCACGCACAATCGATCATCGCAAAGGTTCAGCTGCAGTTGAGTCAGATCCCTAATGGGATTTGCATGGCATTCAATGCCCCGGCTATCTCTGGTCTTGGAACAACAGGAGGGCTGGAGTTGCAAGTAGAGGACAAAGTTGGCGCTGGCCTTGACAAATTAGCTGAGGTTACGGCAGCATTTGCCGCTGAAGCTTCACAGAATAAAACATTTTCCAATGTATTTACCAGTTTTAGGGTTGACATTCCGCAATATTATCTGACCGTCAATAAAGACAAGGCAAAAACCATGGGGATTCCGATCAGTCAGATCTACGGATCCCTACAGGCCCTTTTCGGAAGCCTGTATGTAAACGATTTTAACCAGTTCGGGAAATCTTATCGGGTCATCATCCAGGCAGATGCCATCTATCGCGAAAATCCTGAAGATATCAACAGAGTCTATGTGCGATCGAACAGCGGCGAGATGGTCCCACTTGGAACGCTTGTAACCCTGGAGCCCGTTGAAGGCCCGGATGTAGTCAAGCGGTTTGATCTATACAGCTCTGCCAACTTCACTATCGGCACGGCTGCAGGCTACTCATCGGGACAAGGCATTGAAGCTGTAAAGGAGGTTGCAGCAAAAACCCTCCCCTATGGATTCGGCTATGCCTACTCGGGGCTCACACGACAGGAACTCATCTCAGCCGGACAGGCTCCCTTTATCTTTCTTCTCTGTTTTGTATTTGTATACCTGTTACTTGCAGCTAAGTACGAAAGCTGGTTTCTGCCAATTCCTATCCTGCTCGCACTTCCCTTTGGGATACTGGGAGCTTTCGGATTTCAATTTATCCGGGGATTGCAGGACAACATCTACGCTCAGATCGGATTGATCATGCTGATTGGCCTGGTAGCCAAGAACGCTATCCTGATCGTTGAGTTCGCCAGGCAAAAGCATGAGGAGGGGATGGATCTGGTTGAGGCTTCCAAAGCAGCCGCAAAGCTTCGCTTCCGCCCGATCCTGATGACATCCTTTGCCTTTATCCTGGGGGTTGTTCCTCTGGTAATTGCTGGTGGTGCTGGGGCTGCAAGCCGGCATGCACTGGGAACATCGGTCTTTGGCGGCATGCTCCTTGCTACCATCTGCGGGGTTATGGTCATCCCAGCTCTCTATGTGATCTTCCAGAAGATGGAGGATTGGGTGAAAGGTAAGGGAAGAGGGACGTGAGACGTGAGACGTGAGACGTGAGACGTGAGACGTAAGACGTAAGACGTGAGACGTGAGACGTGAGACGTTGGACAAGAGTCGAGGGTCGAAGAATAGAGGAATATGAAATTGTGAATCGTAAATTCAATCTTAAATCGAAAATCGTAATTCGTAAATAGAAATGGCAATTAAAAAATATTCTTCCGGATTTCTGGCAATTTGTTTACTGCTCCTCTTCATAACCGGTTGCAAGGTGGGGCCAAACTACAAACGACCGAATTATCCTGCCGGGAATCAGTACAGGTTTTCGGAGACCGGTGATTCCTCCTCGTTTGCAGACACAACCTGGACGTACGTTTTCAGGGATACCGTTTTGCAGCAACTGATCTGGCAGGGACTGGCGTACAATTTTGATCTGCTCATGGCCATCGAACGAGTCAACCAGGCACGGGCATCTTTTAAAAATGTCAGGGCTGACCTCTGGCCTTCTTTAGGCGTTAGTGGAACTGCTGCCTACCAAAACCAGCAAACTCCTCCTTCGGGAACAATAGAGTACAAGGATTTTTACGGCACTGCAAACCTAACATGGGAACTGGATATCTGGGGAAAATTACGTCGTGCCAAGGAATCGGCTCGTGCCGACCTCCTGGCTCAGGAGGCTTATCGGCAATCCGTCTACATTACCCTGATTGCAAATATTGCATCCGGATATTTCAACCTGGTAGAATACCAGGATCAGCTGCAAATTATAAAATATAATGTAACCATCAGGGAAGAGGCGTTATCGCTTGTAAAACTAAAGATGGTAGCAGGTACAGTTTCCGGTCTGGTTGTGGCCCAGGCCGAAGCTGAACTGGCAAGCCTTAAGACCCAGATACCGGCATTTGAAAAAGCTGTAGGCATGCAGGAAAACGCGCTTCAACTGCTTGTGGGGCAACTTCCTGGAGTGGTATTAACAGGCGATTCTATCATCAATCAGATCAATCCTACCGTGATTCCGGAAGCAGGAATCCCATCGCAGTTGATCACCCGCAGGCCCGATATCATTCAGGCCGAACAGACGTTGATCTCCGCCAATGCCCAAATCGGTGTTGCCCGTGCATACATGCTCCCTTCATTGAGTATCAGCGCCAATATTGGATACTCCAATATTGGCGCCGGGTTGATCGGATCTGCCGTAGGAAACCTTGTAGCGCCGATCTTTTCATTTGGCAAACTGAAAGCCAATCTAAGAAAAGCCCAGGCATTCAATGAGGAGATGCTTCTGAACTATCAGAAAACGATCTATACGGCAATCAGTGAAGTTTCAAACGGAATTCTTACCGTAGAAAAACAGAAGGAAGTTATTGGAGAAAATATCAAGTTGGTTGCTGCTGCCCAAACCTCTTTTAATCTTTCCAACCAGCTTTTTAACGCCGGTTATGCCAGTTACCTTGATGTCATCAATGCTCAGCGTAGTTTGTATGAAGCACAGATCCAACTCTCCCTGGCCCAAACCGACGACCTCCTTGGGATTGTAAATCTTTATCTGGCTCTTGGGGGGGGGTGGAAGTAGAACCGATGACCCGGAAAGAGATTGAAAACAGTTGTCGGTCCCTTCGCAGGGATGTGAAGATTGGGCGGTTAGCCACTGCTCTTGAGACACTGCATTTATTGATCCGGCAAGGGACCCGATCCGACTTCTTCTACGAGATTGAGTCCTTAGAGGACAATTACCACAATCTCCTTAAATACACCTATGAAGGCTATGCTGATCCCAGGCGTGAAGAGATACTTTGCTCTATTGGAGCTTCCATTCTCAACCTCGCGGATGAACTTGCTGCCCACCTCCTGGAGGACTCATTTCCGGGTCAGAAATTGATCAGGGCACGGCTCAATCAGGAGTTTGGCACAGATCCTTCAGTTATTGCGTCGAAGATCGAAGAGGTCCTTTTTTCCCATGAAGTTTCTGAGTTGATAGAGGGAGAGGGCACACACTCTTCTCCTGTTACTGATTCCATCTTTAAACTTATCTGGCTTGTTCCAGAGTTGAAAGATTCCCATATCATGCTGATCCGGCATGTCAATCAGGACAACGGCGTGGCGTGGTATGAAAAATGTCTTGTTGTTAGCTCACTGACAATCAGCATGTTCAACTACTTTGATCCGCAAAAACTGGAGCTGCTATCTGAATTTATCTTGAAACACGAATCCCAGGTCTATCACCGTGCGTTAACCGGATTCGTACTGACTCTAATTCGATACAACGATCGGATCCGATTTTATCCCGGATTGGTGAGGCTCATCGATGATCTTTCGGGGGATGAAGAGATCTGCAGAGAGGTAGAAACCATTATTTTACAGTTATTGATGGCCGGCGAGACTGAACGGATCACGAAAGAGTTTGAAGAAGAAGTATTACCAGATATGCAGAAGATGATGCCCAAACTTGGGGATAAACTGCAACTCGACAATGTAGTGGATGAGGATCCTGAAGGAGAGAATCCTGTTTGGAAGGAGATGATCGATGAAGTGCCTGGCCTGTTTGAGAAAATCGAAAAATTTTCCAGGATGCAAATGGAGGGCGCAGATGTCTTTATGAGCACTTTTGCTATGTTGAAACGATTTGACTTCTTTAACGAGATGAGGAACTGGTTTATTCCTTTTTATCATGAACACCCTGTTCTTCAGGAGGGAGAGAGTGAGGATTCGGCGATTCGCATTCGGTTGATGGAGGGACTGGAGAAAGCCTTTTACATCTGCAATTCCGACAAATACTCTTTTGGCTTGAATTTTAAGGCAATCCCTGCCCAGCAACGCTCCATGATTGTTACCCATTTTGAAGCCGAGTTGGAGCAGATGAAAGAGATGGCATCTGAAGAAGAGATTCTTGATCCGGCAATGATCTCAAATGCCATATTTACACAGTATATTCAGGATCTCTACCGGTTTTACAAACTCTATCCCCAAAAAGGAGAGTTTGAGGATATCTTCCAATTGGATCTGGATTATCCCAATATGTATTTTTTGCAAAAATTTTCCGATCAGAAAATTTTTCTTGATCAGTTAGCTTCGTTTTACTTCTCCAAAGATCACTGGAAAAAGGCCATTGACATGTTCTCTTACCAGGAAAAAATGGGTAATACAAGTAGTCAGCTTTATCAGAAATTGGGATATGCATGGCAAAAGAGTAAAAGATGGAAAGAGGCATTTGACGCATACAAGAAGGCAGAACTGTTCGATACAGACCGTCTCTGGGTACTGAAAAAGATGGCTTTATGCAGCATGAAATTAAATGACTTCAGACAAGCGCTGGTATTCGTTGAAGAGGCTTTAAAACTACAGCCGGAGGATCTGAACTTACACTCCCAGGCAGGGCAGTGCAATCTCAACCTGAAAGAGTACAATGAAGCTATCAGGCATTACACTCAGGTGAGATTCTTTTCGCCAGGAAACCTGAAGGCTTTGCGGCCCATAGGTTACTGTCACTTCATTCTGGGCGAACTGCAGAAAGCCTCAGACGCATATCAGGAAATCCTGGAATCGGCAGAAAATCCAGGGCCTTATGACTTGATGAATGCGGGTCATGTTGCATTATGTCAGGGGGATAAAGAGAAGGCGCTTGGATACTACCAGACTGCCCTGAACGATCATGGCATCAGTAGAAAAGTATTTATAGAAGCCTTCCTTGAAGACCAGCCCTACCTGATACAAAACGGCATCCCTGAAAGCGAGATGCCGTTGATCCTTGAGTATATCACCCTGAAATCCAGGTCTTAGTAAATATTGGAAGCATTTCTGTAGCCAGGATTATCCTCATACCATAGAGGATATAACAGACCATTACTTTCAGCCCATTCTACAAAGTGGTTATAGGCATCAACAATCTCAACCTCCTCCACAGGATAGTCAAAGCTTTGATAGAAATTAAGCCCCCATGGGAGGTTTGTTGCAGTCTTATAGTACCGTCCGCTACCGGGATCACTATCATCCATATCGGTTCCAAGCAGGGCGAGATCGGCAAGGCTTGTAGGAGGTTTGTCGGGGAGATGTATCTCTACATTCCGGTCGAGATTGGCAATAATGAATGGATTGAATTGATCTATTGCCACCTGTGTAATAGAATACGTTTGTGACGTAAATTCGATGGTTACCCTCAGGGTATCAGGGGTCACGTATGGAGCTCCAGGTACTGTATTTATGCCAGTTCCGCTCCCGGGCCACTGCATCAAACGGAATGAATTGTCATATACAATGATGGTTGGTCTTGTCTGTCCTGATTCAACGCCGTTTGCCGCAAGGATTATGTAGCTTCCTGACTCGATATCGAAACCAGAGACATTGAGGTCAGCCTGGCTTACGTTATCGTTTGCAAACTGAAACCCGAATCCGTTGTGGTAGCTGGCACCAAAAGCTTTGACTACAAATGTCCCAAAGATCTCTACGACCTTGTTGGAAGCATTGGTGACTGTTTGAAACGTATAATCACAAACCAGGTCATTGAAATCATAGTCTCCCTTGCCAGGCCATAGGTCTTCAAACGCAAGTGTACAGTACCCGGAAGCAGGGAAATAGTTATTGAAAGCCCTACTAGCGTCATTCGGGTAATCATCGTCTACATCAGGAACACCGTCGCCATCTGTATCCACCGGGACGGGCGATGATTCATAGGGTCCCATATCTACTGTAACATCCTGAATCCGAGTATTTCCGTCGAGATCCAGAACGGTTGCCATCCAGCCGGCATTGAGCCCTGTATTTATACAAGGAGATCCAGCCTGGAGATGATAGTCTTCTGATCCTGGTATGATGCTCACGAAGTTTGGGTCAGATGTAATGTTATTAGACCCGTTCGGAGCCAGAGGAACCGTACATACGTTGTTATATGTGTACCCGCTTCCATCCACATCCCAGTTTTCAAGAATACCTGACGTGTTGTAATTTTCGTATATTATAGAATTAAATACATGACCTGCCTGTCTGGTACGGATTCCGGCACCATTACCGGGGGGAGAAGTGTTATGAGCAATTGTACAATTATAAATATCACCCCCATTCCATGTGTTAATGCCACCGCCTAGATTGGTAGTCGTATTATTTATTACCAAACAATTTCTCACGGTAGTTCCAGAGTTATAACAGCGAATCCCTCCTCCATATTGGGAAGTGTTTTCAGAAACAATACAGTTCTGAACCACACCTCCACTATGCAAAGCAACACCTCCGCCATCTCTCGACTGGTTATTTGTGATAATACAATTCTGCACTGTTCCAGCATTTTGAATTTCCACTCCACCTCCATAACCACTGAGGTTTTTTCCATTTATTATTGTAAAGCCGTCTATCAGGGCATCTGTATGATCTATTTCAAAACATTTTACAGCATTGTTTCCATCCACTATCGTCACGGCAGGACCATTCATACTTTGCACAACAATGCCTTTAGTCCCTAAATCAATGAGTGTAGTGAGCACATAAGTCCCATTGTCGACCAGAATTAAATCACCAGTAACGCTCACAGTCACTGCATCTTGTATCGTATTTGCTGCTGTAGCCGGAGTGATATATGGCGATTCACTGGTTCCGGTTAAGGAAACGTACCTCGTGGTCGCAAATATCGCACTGACAGAAGCCAGCATGAAGGCCAATACTAAAATTAGTTGTTTTGTTTTCATGGCTGATTTCATTAGTTAAACTGATACTGTAATTTGTTCCCAATGATAGGAAGCGTGCAAGTAAAACCGTTCAATGATAGTTTTACTTCTTTGACGGAAGAAGGGATTGTAGCCTGAATTGTATAAGTCTCCCCAGCTGAAAGCAATCCTTTGTGAAAGTAACTTTGTCCTTCTACTGGTTTGATGTAAACAACCCCGGTGGTTGTAGCCGTCAAACTGAATTCTACAACCCGTGATGTCTCCCATGAGAAGTTGGGATTTACAGCCATTTCGTCCATGCGTTTTGAAATACCGCTGTCTTCATGTGTTTGTTCTATCTTTTTACAGGATGGAAGTGAGATGACTGCAACAAACATAAATATCGCAAAGATTTTTAACTTTTTCATACTGATCAAATTAAAGTCTGAGCAACAAATGTATAAAATACAGATACGAGGATCAAAGCGAAATTCGTAACTGTCAGCACAATTCTAGTAAGTGTGCCTTTTTCAGGCCTTTTGTTCCCGGCAGATTGATATCCCTGTCTCGTAAATCTTCCTCCACCCCTCTTGCACATCCTCAAATCGGGTGTGAGTTTGTCCGGCCACGAAGCGAAGTACCACCTTCTCGTTGAGTTTCGTTTGGGTGAGAAATACATTCCCGCTTTTGTTCAGGTGATTCAGGATTTTCGCATTGACAAGATCCACCTCTACTTCTGAGGTCATACTGCACGGACTGAACCGAAAGCAGACAAGGTTCAGCGGCGCCGGAGCCATCAGTTCCACGCCCTGAGAATCACGAACCTCCTCTTTCAACCACTGGCCAAATTGGATATGGCTCCGTATTTTCTCCTGCAACCCGCTGATGCCGTAAGTTCGGATAACGAACCACAATTTCAGGGCGCGGAACCGTCTTCCAAGGGGAATCCCCCAATCGCGGTAGTTGTTAACCTTTTTATCCTCCGGGGTTTTGAGGTATTCTGGAAGAATACTAAAGGTATCAATCAGTGCCTGTTTATCTTTCACAAAGTAGGCGGAACAGTCGAAGTTTGTGAACAACCACTTGTGGGGATTAAATACAAATGAGTCGGCCAGATCTACCCCCTTGCTCATCCAGCGCATCTCAGGCAGGATCAGGGCAGAACCAGCATAAGAGGCATCGACATGATGCCACACGTTATACCTCCGGCAAATCCGGCCGATCTCTTCGATGGGGTCGACGGCTGTGGAACTGGTGGTTCCAATCGTTGATACAACGCACAATGGGACGAATCCCTGGTTAAAGTCATTCTGTATTGCCTCTTCAAGCCGTGATGGGATCATGGCATATTCTTCATCCACTTCCACCTTTACCAGGTTTTCAATCCCAACACCGGCAATCTTGACATCTTTATCGATTGATGAATGGCCCTGAGTGGAAGTGTAGACCCGGAAACGGTCGGCCAGAGTGAATCCCCGTCTGTTGATCTCGAATCCAGTCCGGTGTTCACGGGCTGTGAGGATAGCCACAAGCGTGGAAGATGATGCAGTATCCTGTATCACTCCGGTAAATTCTGTAGGTAATCCGAGCATATCCTGCAACCATTCCATCATACGCTCCTCCAACTCTTCTGCAGCCGGTGAGGTGAGCCACAGCATACATTGTGCTCCCAAAGTGGCAGTAAGCATCTCTGCCAGAATTGATGGTTCGCTATTATTCGCCGGAAAATAGGCCAGAAAACCAGGATGCTGCCAGTGCGTCATGCCCGGGACGATCACCGAGCGGAAATCCCCGAAGATGGATTCAAAGGATTCAGGATGTTCAGGAGCTGCAGATGGTAACTGCTTCTTGATATCCCCCGGACTTACCTGAGGTGTTACCGGGTACTCCCCTACATGCTCCAGGTAATCGGCCATCCAGTCGGCCAGTTCATGAGCATGATTTCTGAATTCACTTGTATTCATTGTTCCGCAACTTTGTTTGACATCAAACAAAGTTGCGGAATTTTTATCGGATAATCACTACCCGTTTATCGGGTATTCTTAAGGCAACGCTATAAAACCCTGTGAAGATGCCGGACTAAAAGTTATCATTGGTGAAATGGGCTGGCCAAGTGGGACAAAAGACAATGAAACTGAAGTACCTGCTGAATGGGAAAACAAAATCAACATGGCTAAGAATTATGCAGCATCTCTCTCCTGGATCAGAGGAAACAACCAGGGATCAACTGTTTTCCCTCCAAACAAGGTTTACACCACATTCTGGTTTGAAATGTTTGATGAGCCCTGGGAATTAGGCGAGCCCAGAGGAATAGGCCTATGTTGGGGAATATATTTTAACAACAATAACCCTGTCAGGAAATTTGATCCTTCCAACTAGCCTGGTTAATTAATCCACAATAGCAACAGGAACCCATCGGCGCTTATGGCAACCATGCGCGATATCTCCCAGTGCAAACAATTTGAACAACAACAGATTCAGACCGAATATATATATTATATAACCGGAATGCAGCCCGTTCTAACTAGCGTGAAGGAAAATTTTCTATTTTAGCCTTTGCAAACTGATCCTTCCCATGACGCAAAAAAGAAAACGCGCTTTTCCGAACACCTATGTCATCGTATTCTTTATTATCATTTTTGCCGCTGTTCTCACCTGGTTCCTCCCAGGAGGCACTTTTAACAGAGAAACTCTTACGGTAAATGGTATCGACCGGCAAGTGATCAATCCCGAAAGTTTCCAGTTCACCGGCAATGCTCCTCAAACCTGGGAGATCTTCTCCGCCATTTTCGACGGGTTTGTGGATAAAGCAGATATCATCGTCTTCATCCTGCTCATCGGTGGCGCTTTCTGGATCATGAATAAGACCAAAGCGATCGACATGGGGATCTTTGCGTTCCTCCGCTTTACCAAAAAGATGGAGCATAACCGGTTGCTCCGATCCGTGGGGGTCGATAACCTGATCATCGTTTTGATCATGCTTATGTTCAGCATCTTCGGCGCTGTTTTTGGCATGAGCGAAGAGACAATCGCGTTCACAATCATTTTCGTCCCACTGGCAATAAAGATGGGATACGACTCAATCGTTGGTGTTAGTTTCTGTTTTGTAGCCGCTGGTCTTGGTTTCACAGGCGCCATCCTGAATCCCTTCACCATTGGGATTGCACAGGGCCTATCCGACCTGCCGCTCTTTTCCGGTATTGAATACCGATTTATTTGTTTCATCATCATCAACATCATTGGGATCGGATACATCTTGCGGTATGCCAACAAAATCAAAAAAGATCCGAAGCGGTCTGTAGTCTATGAAGATGATGCTTACTGGAGGCAAGCAAACCGAGAGGAAGTGGAACAGATTACCTTTCAAACACCATGGTCGGCCTGGCTGGTTTTCGGTATCATCGAGGTTTGTCTAATCGTTTATTCCATCATCTACCCGCAATCGACCATTCATATCGGTAACCTCTCCTGGACCTTCCCGATCTTACCTATTCTTGCCGGCCTGTTTCTTTTGACCAGCGCTTTATCCTTGCTGAGAACCGTTCAATTCTTTATCCTCAACCTGCTGGCATTCACAATTATCTTTCTGATTGTTGGGGTGATGGGTTACGGCTGGTATGTGATGGAGATCGCCACACTCTTCTTTGTAATGGGTCTTGCTTCGGGGCTCGCCATGAACTATTCGTTGAATGAGATCACCAACTATTTCCTGGATGGCGTGAAGGACATCCTCTCTGCTGCATTGATTGTCGGCCTCGCCGGAGGGATCATCATCATTCTAAAGAACGGTAAAGTGATCGACACCCTGCTTTACTATGTAGCCAGCGGGATGGCCGACTGGGGCAAATTCACCTCGGTGAGCATGATGTATGTAATCCAGACATTCATCAACCTCTTTATGCCATCGGGCTCGGCCAAAGCTGCACTCACCATGCCCATCATGTCGCAGTTCTCCGACTTGATCCAGGTTTCCCGCCAGGCCACAGTTATGGCTTTCCAGTTCGGAGATGGATTCACCAATATGATCACACCTACTTCCGGTGTTTTGATGGGTGTTCTTGGCATCGCCCGAATTCCCTATTCCAAGTGGGTAAAGTGGGTATTCCCCTTCATTTTGATTCTGTTCCTTCTGGGATTTCTTCTGCTGATCCCAACGGTGACGATGGAATTGAGTGGGTTTTAAAAACCAAATTTAACATGAAAATAAATAGCACGATACTCGTAACGCAATTATCATTGCTCCTGATTTTTTTCATGCTTTCAGGCAGCTGTAAGAAGAAAGAAACGTCGGTTCCGGCAGTTGTCACGGATCCGTTAAGTTCAGTAACAACAACATCTGCCAAGGGAGGTGGATTGATTCTAGACGACGGAGGTGGGGAGATTCTTGCACGTGGCATTTGCTGGAGCGTGCACCCAATGCCGACTGTGATTGACGGTAACGCCCCGGGAGGTTCAGGAATGGGATTCTTCACCGCCACCCTTACGGGGTTGAGCCCAAATACGCTTTATTACGTCCGGACCTATGCAACAAACGAAGCCGGTACCGGGTATAGTGACCAGATCGCATTGAAAACCATGTTTGGTACCATGACCGATATCGATGGGAATATTTACCAAACAGTACGCATCGGAAACCAGGAGTGGATGGCTGAGAATTTGAAAGTGACCCATTATAACAACCAGGCCGCAATTCCTAATGTCTCCAACTATGCACAATGGACAGAACTTACTACGGGAGCCTTTTCATGGTACGACAATGATTTCGAAACATTTGGCCAATACTATGGAGCCTTGTACAACTGGTTTGCTCTAACCGATTCCAGCAGCCTTTGTCCGGATGGCTGGCACATTCCCTCCATCGGAGAGTGGGATACACTATGCAGCCACCTGGGGGGGGCCTCGGTTGCCGGAGGAAAGCTTAAGTCGGGCCTCACTGCATGGCATGAACACCCCTATTGGAACCCTCCCAATTACTTCGGAACGAATGAAAGTGGGTTTTCAGCATTTCCGGGTGGTTTCCGAAGTTCTTTCGGAGGATTTTTTTCTGATCTTGGTCCCAGTGGGTATTGGTGGTCATCTACACCTGATGAAGAAACGATAGCAGGCATCTGGTTAAGCACTCATTTCGCTGGCGCCTATTATGAGCTTTACAGAAAGAACAGCGGGGTTAGTGTGAGGTGTGTGAGAGACTGATCTCTTCCGATCGGCCTGGGGTAGTCAACACCGTCGGCTTGTCCATGCAGGGTACAGGGATATCCCTGTCATCACCGTTATCAATGACTCAGATCCTCAGAAGGCTACAAAAGCAACTGCCCGACTGGTTGATCTGCACCGAACGATGCGGTGGGTTATATCTTCTTCCCTTTTTTGGGAGTCAATTGGATGGCCAATGATACCTATCCCAAAAGTCTGTAATATATGTCCAATCGAAGATTGTTCCAGAAGGAATGAAAAAATTGAGGTATGATTTTGTCGAAAATTCCTTGAGATCTTAGTATTGTATCACTTTGATAACAAAGAGATCACATATATTGACCGGGGTTATTCCCCGGTCGTTTTGTGTGCGTCTGGGCGCACTCAATCCTGGACACAGCGGGCCGAACAACCGTCTGTCTTGCTGCCGCTGTAACGGTTCACGTACGCGTTATTGCCGTAGAGGAGCCTGCTCCACGCGCCTGAGGACGAGTACTCCGTCGACGACCAGAAGTAGGCGTAGTTAGTGAGACTGCCGAAATTGCCATTGCTGTACCGGGTGCCGCCCGGAAGGGCAGCGAATCCACTGGAGTTGGTTGCCCCGGTATTTGGAGATGACCAATGAGCTGTTCCCGCCTCCTTCATCTTTCCTCCTGCAATGGGTTCTCCGCCAAGAAAAGTTGTAAGTGCTGTCCATTCTGCATCACTTGGCAAATGCCAGCCCGAAGGACAGGCTCCAAGCGCTGTTTGCCAGTCGTATAACCGGCCATAGGTAGTGCAATTTGATGTATTATTATCGTAACACCAGCTATTTCCTGTTTGGTAATTCATGTTTTTTTGCAACCAGCATTGACTCCCTATTTGAACCGTCGGATAGACTTGTAGATCACGAGGGTCGGTGATGGTGGGGATGCCCGGGCAGGGCTCGCCGGCGCTGCCACCAGTTGTAGTGAAATTAACCTGGTTTCCATAAGCAGTCCCGGCGTTGTTTGTGGCATAAGCACGCGCGTAGTATGGAGTATTGGCTGTTAACCCTGTGATATTACTTGTAAAACTTCCTGGGCCAATACCATCAGTTGTATGTGAATCAGAAGTTGTTGGATTAGAAGAAGTGCTCCAACAAACACCTTTGACTGAGACTGATGAACTCCCCTGATCTGTTATATTTCCGCCACAAGTGGCTGAGGTTTGAGTAATATTGGAGACAGTGTTTGTAGTGACAGTTGGTAAATCTCCACCTCCTCCATCTTGTGTTGTAAACGATTTCTGATCGCCATATCCAATGCCTACACTGTTCATGGCATAGGCTTTGAAATAATACTTTGTGTTTTGATTTAATCCTGTTATTTCACAATCAAAGGTTCCAGTTCCACTTCCTGATTGAATAGAGTTGTCAATGACAGTAGGATTTGAAGAAGTACTATAACAAACTCCTCTTATAGTTACAGTAGCTCCACCATTTGATGTTATTATACCCCCAACTGTTGCTGAGGAATTAGTAACACCAGACGCAATCCTGGTGGATAATAACGGAACAGTGTTGGTGGGTGTCTCTTCCGTTTTGCTACAGGAATTGTAAGATATCGTTAACGTTACGATTATCAAAACCGCAAATAAGCTAATAATCCTGGATGTTTTCATTTTGACGGGTTTATTGGTTTCATTTCCCATAGTAAAGATATAATTAAAACAGATGTTATCTGATCCTTAAAGAGAAAAAATTTATCATTAACCCTTTAAAAATAAGCGATATGCACAACTTAAACTATAACAACAATACTGACAGGTATTCATTTGTCAGTGCTATTGAACCAGCCTGGCATAAGCTGGGAACAGTCCTTGACCATGTATTTACGGCAAAAGAAGCAATAGAACATGGAGGATTGGACTTCACAGTAGAGAAACAACGCCTTCTCACAGAGAGATGGCTTGAAGTTCCGGATCACTTTGTAACGGTTCGGGAAGATAATAATGAGGTTTTGGGCTTGGTTGGGAAAGATTACACCATCGTCAAGAATCGTGATGTTTTCACCTTTTTTGATCAGATAGTAGGAGAAGGAAAGGCCCTCTATGAAACTGCTGGTTGCCTTGGGAAAGGAGGAGTGATCTTCATCACAGCCAAGCTTCCAAAGCAGATCATCATTGGCAGCGACAGTCCAATCGAAAACTACCTTGTTCTTTGCTCCTCCCACGATGGCTCTATGGCGATCACAGCATTCTTTACTTCAGTAAGGGTAGTTTGCCAGAACACACTCAATGCCTCATTCTCCCATTGCACAAACCGGGTTTATATCAAGCACACCCAGAATGTAAAGGAACGGTTCCTGGAGGCTGCTACCATCATGGGGCTTCACTCCAAGTACCTTGACAAACTTCAGGATGCTTATCGTCTTCTTTATGATAAACGGGTGTCAGATCAGGACATGAAATCAATCGTGACCAGAGCCTTTCTGAATAAGGATGAGATCAAAGCCCTGGCTCTGACAGGTGATGTTGAATTGTCAACGAGGAAGACCAATATGATAGATAATGTAATTCAATACTATCATGAAGCCTCAGAGATTGATAGCATCAGGGGGACCGGTTATGGGGTTTACAATGCCGTAGCTGGTTATTTCCAGAACATGAAAAACGTCAAGAATGATGAAGCTAAGATGAAGTCGATTGTATTGGGAGGCTATTCATCTCAATACACACAAAGGGTGTTTGATAGGCTCACAAAGTCCTGAGAATAACTACATGGTTCCTGAGGTGGATTAGTATTACTCCGGGATTTTTTTGTTATGAGGATTTTTAGGTACCATACAAAAGCTTCTTAAAGATATTTTTATGTATTTGTCAAAGAGATCAAACTCTTATTTAATTTCGATCCTCGAAATCAATATCACATGTTTCCTCCTTATAATCATACCCTTATAACATCTAAGAACTAAATCATGAAAAAGAAATTATTTCAGACTGTTCTGTTGTCAGCAATGCTGGCAATTGGATTTATTGGCCACGCTCAATCACCCACAGTGGGACTTCTCTTTCATAATCCTAAAGCTTCTGAAGGATATACGCTTTTTAGTCCTGACTTTAGTCACAGTGTTTATTTAGTTGATAATTGCGGAGAAAAAATAAATGAATGGATCTTTTCTGAACCTCCTGCATTAACCTGTTATTTGCTCGATAATGGAACCTTGTTGCGTGCAGGCTCGGATTCTCTTGAAATCCGAGACTGGGATAATAACCTCCTCTGGTCTTATCCTACAACAGCGAATGGAATAAGGCAACATCATGATATTCATCCGCTCCCCAATGGGAATATCTTATGTCTTGTTCGTGATATATATTTGAAGGCTGAAATTATTGCTGCAGGGAGAGATCCTTCAAACCTCTTACCGAAATTCTGGCTCGACAAACTGATTGAAATATCTCCAGTTGGGACTCATGAAGCACACATCGTTTGGGAATGGAAATTCTTTGACCATTTAATTCAGGATTTTGATAGTACGAAATTGAACTACGGAGTTGTCAAAGATCATCCTGAGCTTCTGGATCTAAACTTTCAGAATAATTACCCTCAAGATTATACTCATGTGAATGCTGTTTGTTTCAACGCTGCTCTTGATCAAATTATCATTACTTCCAGACATTTAAGTGAGTTGTACATCATCGATCATAGTACAACAACCTTAGAAGCTGCGGGTCATAGTGGTGGAAATTCAGGTATGGGAGGTGATTTTTTATGGAGATGGGGAAACCCACAAGTCTACCGTGAAGGTAGAGCTCATGATCAAAAAACATTTCAACCACATGATGCAAAATGGGTGGAACCAGGATATCTTGATGAAGGGAAGATATCTGTTTTTAATAATGGAGGTGATGGCACAGGGACATTCAGTTCTGTACATCTGATAACACCTTCGTTTGAGAATGGGGCATACCGGAAAGAGAACAATGTGTTTGCTCCATTAGATTTTGAATGGACATGGAGTGGATCAATTTTAGGAGAAGTTGTATTTGAAGAAAATAAATCAGGAGCTCATAGCATGCCAAACGGGAATTTTATTATCACTCAAACTTCTTTAGGCCAAATATCTGAAGTAACAAAAAACTGGGAACACTTGTGGACATATAAAAGTCCTGTTGGGTGGAATAGAGTATATACACAATATAGCCATATCTATGAATCAGACAATGCATTCTTTAGAGGAGAAAAGTATCCAGAAACTTACTCAGGATTTATTGGGCTAGACCTAACTCCAAAAGGACTCATTGAGGATCAAAATTCCCTATCAGATAGCTGCAGAACAGTAACAGGAATTATAAAATCAGATGTGGAAGTGATTTCCATTGAGAATCCAGTGGAAAACAATAACATACGATTTAACCAGCCTATTAGATTCAATGCGATGACAATCACCGATATAAACGGAAGAGAACTTTTTAGACATGGCTTCTTTCACGGTAATAACCTTGAAGTTGATTTGAAACCTGCATTATACATTCTTCGCCTTTATTTTGATGACAGAGTGGAAACCCGGAAGATCTTGGTGCGTTAATCAGCCTATCATCCAAAAGAGCTAGCATATCTGAGGGATTAAGTTAACCTGATTGTTGAAGACATTGATATTGATCCTCCGATTTAATATCATTTGTTAAAGAAGAACGATTACTTTTCTCTGAGTTAAGAGTCCCCTATAGAGTCCCCAAAGAAAAAACGTCATCATAAACACTTGATTTACAATGACGTTTCTCATTTTCGTGTGCCCAGAACAGGACTCGAACCTGCACATCCAATGGACACTAGTCCCTGAAACTAGCGCGTCTACCAATTCCGCCATCTGGGCAGCGGTTCGAAGTTAGATGTCAGAAGTACGAGGTAAAAACTGAATTTAGCTTCGAAATTGGGAGTGCAAAAATAAGATTTTTTAGTGAATCTCCAAAAAAAATTGGTTACTGTCCAGGCAACACAAACTCACATGGAATGAATATTATGTTCGTGTAGTTTTCTTACATTTGACAATAATTCCAGGTTAAGAACAGATAATGAAACGATTCCTAATAACCACAGGAAACTGTTGCCTTGGTTCTCTTAAAATTTATTATCAATATGAACAACAATCCTTCATCATCAAGTAAAACATCTCCGTTTGTGATCTTTGCTGCAATCATTGTTATCCTGGCGGGGATGATGTATGCATCTTCCATCATAGCACCTTTTTTACTGGCTCTGTTCATCGCCATCATCCTTTCACAGCCTGTTCAATGGCTGGTTAGAAAAAGGGTGCCGCTTTGGATAGCAATTGTGATTGTGTTGCTGGGAGGGATTGCGATCTTTATCGGCATGGGTGAGATCATCGGTACTTCCCTCTCCTCCTTCAGGCAGGATGCACCCAAATATGCCGCCAGTCTGAATGCCATGGCTGCCTCATTTTTTCAGTTCCTGCAGGAACAAGGGTTTGATCTCAACCAGCAGCAACTTGGCGAAATGATAGATCCAGGGAGGGTGATGAATATCACTGCCGGAATCTTAGGCACGTTGGGCAGTGTAATGGGGAACACATTCCTGGTCTTTTTCATCATTTTGTTTATCCTGCTGGAGGATCAAAGTTTTGCTTACAAAGCAAAGGTACTGACAAGAGGACCGAGCGAATCTCTTGACTTCCTGAACCAAATTGGAAAAAGCATTCGTCACTACCTATCCATCAAAACGTTGATAAGCATTATCACAGGCGCACTTATCTGGCTATCCCTGGTAATCATCGGTGTGGAATACGCGATCGTATGGGCGTTGATCGCTTTTCTGTTAAACTACATTCCCACCATCGGCTCAATCCTGGCAGGTATCCCTGCCGTCTTGTTTGCCCTTGTTCAGGTTGGATTCGGAGGCGCACTTTGGACACTGGTTGTCTATGTCACTGTTAACACCGTGATCGGAAATCTTGTGGAACCCAAGATGATGGGCAAAGGACTTGGGCTATCTTCACTGGTAGTATTTTTGGCCCTTGTCTTCTGGGGATTCCTTCTGGGCACTGTGGGAATGTTCCTCTCAGTGCCTCTCACGATGGCCCTCAAAATCACGCTCGAGCAAAGTGAAAAGACCAGGTGGATCGCAATTCTCCTGGGCACCCAGCAAGAGGCAAAAATTCTGATGAAGGAGGAAGAAAAAACGGCACCGTAAACACATTCCCGGGAAGACTGGATTTTTAGAATGTTTTTTCAATTTTACTCATTTTTCTAATTTTTGTATATTTACCTCTTCGATTCTGGTTTAACTCTGAACTACTGCTTCCAGCTTCTCTATTTGCGAATTGTATCACCGTTAAACCATAGAGCGATGAAAAATAAATCAAATTGATTAACCCGTTAAAGCAGGAGGTTATTATGAAGACAACTGTACAATTCAAATTTATGTTATCAGGATTGATTTTATTCCTGATGGCATCCGCGGAGACGGGCTTAGCCCAAATACCGATGTTACCGCAACAGGTAGTTATGGGATCGGGGTATGCCAATGAAGTTTATTACCAGTTTACCACCTTTAACACCTCGTCGGCTGCCCGTGATGTTTGGGACATTTCATTCATGACCACGCCCGAAAGTGCCAGCATCCTCATCAATGATGGTACCGGTGCAACCCTTTGGACATATCCCTATGCGGATATTTCCGGCTGGGATGCCGTTGATACCATCGATTTATACACCTGGCCCACCATGTACAACGATCCTGATGATTGGGAAAACGGGGCCTTTAATCGCAACTCCGCCGGAGATCCTGATTATGGCTGGGGAATATACAACCCGGCAACACAGATAATAACCGGCGACTCCATCTTCATCATGCAACTCATTGATGACAGTTTCAAGAAAGTGTGGATCGTTGAGAAGAATATTCTGGATAACACCTATCTCCTCCGGTATGCCAATCTGGATGGATCCGATTTCCAGGAAGTTTCTATAGACTGTGACCCCTTTACGGGAAAAGTCATGGTGGGATTCAACATGCAGGTTAACATCCCGGTCGACTATCAGCCGGTTAAGGAGAGTTGGGACATCCTCTTTACCAAATACATGGCCTGGCATCCCACAGGAGCCCCTGTTATTGTGACGGGTGTTCTGAGCAATCCTGCCGTTGTTGCGAAAAAGTTTTACCCGGTCGATCCTGAATTCAACGATTGGGAATCAGCCCCATGGGACAGTAGCCGCTCAACAATTGGTTGGGACTGGAAATGGTTTGACTTCAATGCCATGACATACCTGATTGAAGACTCCATGCTCTTTTATGTGAAAGATCTATTTACCAATGTCTATCGCCTCAGATTTACAGGATTCGAAGGCACTTCAACCGGTGTCATCGACTTTGAAATAGCGTTGGTCCTCGCTGCCGGAATCGATGACAGCAAGAATTCCAATTTCAACATCAGTTTATACCCGAATCCAGCAGTCGATGTTGTAAATATCAATATTAGGACTGTTCAGGCTGTGAGCGAAATGATCACCCTCTCAATCCTTGATATGATGGGCAGAGAGATCCGAACTGAGCTACTGCAGCCCGGGCAACGTAAGACTGCCTGGAATGTTGCTTCGCTTTCACCTGGGCCTTATATGCTGCTGGTTACTTCCGGAAAGGAGCGCACACTCAGTAAATTTTTTAAGCTGTAACGAAAACTTCAACGTGTCTAAAACAGGAAGATCCTGACACCAAAGAAAAAACGTCACTGTAAACACTTGATTTACAATGACGTTTTTCATTTCTGGGTGCCCAGGACAAGACTCGAACTTGCACACCCGTAAGGGCACTACCCCCTCAAAGTAGCGTGTCTACCAATTTCACCACCTGGGCTTCTCCAATTACGAATGACGAATTAAGTATTACGAATTAAGAATTGATACCTACATTTTCGTTCTTCCTCTTTCGTCCTTCGTCTTTGCGATTGGGGATGCAAAAGTAATAAGTTTTTTTTCTCCGGCAAAGGAATTTTTAATGGGCGTGACCGAAGAATGTAATGGCAAAAGCAACAGCAAGGCCGAGGATGACTGTCAGGAATTTGCGTAGGTTGTACTGATGGTTCTCCTCGGTTTCAAAAAGAATAGAAGTGGAGACGTGCAGGAATATACCAATGACAATCGCCATCGCATAATTGAAGTAATGTGAGATGTCATTTAGGGTCGCCTCCTGTATAACCTGACTGACCAGAGATCCCAATGGTGTCATCAGGGCAAACACCAGGAGCAAGCCAATGGCCTTTCCTCTCTTCATGCCATAATGCAAAAAGAGGCTGACGAGGGTGAGGGAGATAGGGATGTTGTGGATGACAATCCCCGCGATCAGGATGTTCCGTGTTTCGGGATCAAAGGATGGGACGATTGGCATCCCTTCCAAAAAGGCATGAATGCACAATCCAAGCATTAACAGCACGGGAGAGATATGATCCTCCTTATGGCAGTTCTCGCAATCGTGTTCGTGCCCGTGCTCAGCACCTCTTGTCAGGAGTTCCAGCAACAGCTGCAAGAGAAAACCAAACAGGATAAACAGACCCACATACTCAACAGGTTCCTCGTAAACCTCCGGGATGAGATTCAGAAAGGTGATCCCTATCAGGAAGGCCCCGCTGAAGGCAAGCAATAGCTTCAGCATCAGGGTATTATCCTTCTTAAAAAGAAAGACCACCGATCCCGACAGTAGAACGGTAACAACGATAAGAATATAAGTCCAGATCATATGGTTGTAAGTTGTCGGTTGTCGGTTGTCGGTTGTCGGTTCAGGTTTCGGGTTTTTCGCAAATCGCGTATCTCGCATCGCATATCCAAAATCCGGTATCCGGTATCCAGCATCAAGCATCAAGCATCAAGCATCCAGCACCCGGTACTCAGTACTTTCCGGCACTCCCCTGAATTGCTCCAGAAACTTCCCGGAAACGTTGGACAAACATCCGAAACTGGCAGGAAGTCCAAGATTTACCAGGTCATTTTGAACCTTCACAAAGAACTTCTCGCTAAGTACAATCCTGTTTTCAACTGCCTTAGTCATAAGCCTTGCCGTCAGGTCAATATCTCTGCCATAATAGTCATTCGCATCCTTGAAAAATGTCACATTATAGACTTCGGTACAATAGTGAATGGAGACTTTACAAGGAAGAAACATCCCTGGGACCGGAAAACTACAGATATTATAAACAGTAGAGTAAATCTCCTCCAGCAACTGATAGTATGTCTTGATCGTCTTTTTTTCCTTTAATCGTTCATCAGGAATAAACAACATGATCTCGTCTCCGATCCCTTTGACAATATTATCTGGAAAATCATTCAATAAAGAGATGAAGTTGAATGTATTGTTCAGCTTCCGCCCCCAATCAGGAAGTCCGCCAGTGTACTTCAGATCAGTCGACTTGTTGATATCAATAAAGAAGCATGTGCCCGGGCAGGCAGGAATACTCTTCAGGTAATTTTCCATCTCCTGAGAGTTGGGGTCGGTGAAGTGTATGAAGTGGGCCATGATACCGTTGCTTCGCTATGCTCACAATGACAATGATACCGGATGCCGGATACCGGATAAACTTATCGGGCATCAGGCATCAGAAACTTTTAAGACCCGCCTCTTCGTTATCGCAGATCTCAAAAATATTCGTAAAGCCGGATATCTCAAAAATCTCTTTGATATTCTCCTGCAGGCTGCATAAAGCAAACTTGCCTTTTGCCATGGTAATCCGTTTCAGCGCCATCAGCAGGATACGCAGTCCACTACTACTTACGTAGTCCATGCTAGATAGATTGACAAGCAACTTGATTTCTCCGGCATCAATCAGCTCCATCAGCTTCTTCTCCAGCACGGAATAGTTGGTTGTATCCAAACGACCATTGATGCTGACCACAGTGCAATTTTTCGCTTTTTTCTCTGTAATTTCCATATGTATAAAATGTTATTTAATGTACTTCTTCAGGGTAACGACGTTCTTTCCCCCTTTTCGTTCATAATTCATCTCATCCATCATCTGTTTGACGAAATGAATGCCAAGTCCTCCTACTTTCCTCTCCTCAAGAGCCGCATCGAGTTTCACCTCCTGGGATGCCTCAATCAGATCGAAATAGTTGCCGTCATCGATAATTATAACTTCCAGAATACCGGATGAAGAGAGGCTGAATTTTATTTCTATGATATGCTCTTTCTTATCAGGGAATGCATAAAATACAATGTTTGTAAAGAGTTCTTCCAATACGAGGTTCAACTCCATCGATGCCTTGGATGAGATATTCCAGTCGCGGGATATCTCATCTATCGTTTCAACGATAAAATGTAGCTGTTCCAGTTGATTAGGGATCCGGATCGTTGTTGTCTCCACAGGAATTTCATTGCTGTCACTGCTCTTCTGGTAACCCAGAATCAATAGCGTAATGTCGTCGGCCTGCTCAACTCCCTCCGCGAACTGATGGATCGAAGCAACAACCTGCTTCACCAGCGTAGGCACATCCGCCCTCCTGTGTTCGTGAAGGACTCTCGAGAGATAGCTTTCGTTGTAAAACTCATCGTTAGCGTTTAATGCTTCGGTAACGCCATCAGTATAAAGAACCAGGCGATCTCCCGGCTTAAGCTGTACCTTTTCGGTCTTGAATCCGTGATAATCCTGTATCCCCAACGGAATAGCCGAGAAGAGGCTCATTCTCTGCACGTTCCCTTCCCTGTCCATGATCAGCGGAGGGTTATGCCCGGCATTACATAACTCAATGGTACCGGTTTTAAGGTTGATGATTCCTGAAACCATTGTGACAAACATCATGTTCGGATTATCCTTGCATAGCTCTTTGTTGATCAAAGACATGATCTGATGAAGCGGCTGGCCGTCCATCGTTCTGGAACGGAAAAGTGTTCTCACCACCGTCATGAAAAGAGAGGCGGGCACTCCTTTCCCGGAAACATCACCCACAGAGATGAACATGTGGTTCTTGTCCAGGAAAAAAAAGTCGTAGAGGTCACCCCCAACTGCCCGAGCTGAATCAAGTACGGCAAAAAGTTCAAACTCTGTCCGGAGTGGAAACTCCCTGGGGAGCATTCCCATCTGGATTGTATGAGCTATATTGAGTTCACTCTCAATCTTTTCTTTCTCTGAAGTGGTTTGCTGTAATGTCCTGATGTGCTCTTTTAACTGTTCGAGCATCACAGAGAATGACTTGGCCAGCACCCCGATTTCATCCCGTCGTTTGACACGCGGTAACTCCAGGTCGAAATCGCCCTGGCCGATCTGGTGCGTTGCCTTTACCAGCTTTCGCAGGGGTTTTGTTAACCGGCGGGTGATAAGTATCGTAACAACAAAGACGGCAAGTACACTGAATAGAAAAATCGTTCCCAGGTATTTCAAAAAGTCAATGAGGTCACCGAACGTTTCCAGGATAGGAAAGACGACGACAAGGTACCATCCAGTAGAGGGAAGGACTTCAACTTTCGTTGAGTTGGTGGTGGTTCCAAGAATGATCACGCGGCTCATTTCAGTCGAATCCGTAATCCATTTTGCCAGGGAACTAAACTTAGGATTAACCGAATCTGCTGCAAGATCGAAAACATTCTGATTGATCAGGCTGCTGTCAGGATGGTATAGAATAGCTCCGTCCCCGGATACAAGAAACGCATATCCGGTCTCATAGATTTTTATCTGAGCAATGGCTTTCCCAATAGCGGAAAGAGATATATCAAGCGTGATCACACCGATAAAAGTCTCCTTTCCTCGTACGTCCCTGAATAATGGCACAGCGTACGTGCACATCAGCGTATCGCCGCCACCTTCATCATAATAGGGTTCTGTCCATATCGGTTTCCCCGATTCTTTCGCTTTCCTGTACCACTCTTTTTCAAAATAGTTATAGGAGGCTCCTCCAATGAATTTTGTCTTAATTCCTGTTTCCGACTGATACGAATAGAGTGCATAGTAGAGGGAGTCCCGAATAAAGGCATAGGGTTCAAAAGCCATGCTCGTACCGTAAACATAGGGCTCGCTGAGAACGATGCCCTCCAGCACTTTTCGCATTTCGGTGTAATTCGGATTAGCCGTATTTACGAACCTGGCCAGCACGTTTGGCACCTCTTCTACTTCCTGGAATGTTTTTTCCAGTCGGGCAATGGTGAGCTCCATCGTATTGGATGTATCATTGGCTGCCTCCTTACCAAGGATCTCCACGGTATAGATTAAGGTATAGATGAAGGAAACCAGAAAGATCAACATGACAGCAAGAATGAAAAAAATACTGTACCGGAATGAAAGGCTTCTGAATCCAAACCGGATCTGCTCCTTGTTTTTCGTCTTATGTTTCTCTTTTCGCGCCACGATCAGTAATCCTAATTTCGGGTAAAGGTAAAAAAAACTATTTTTGTACCTGTTACAAACTTAATAATACTGCCATGGACAATCCGTTACATTCACTTAAACCAAGACGACTCTGGTACTACTTTGCTGAAATTTGTGAGGTGCCCAGACCTTCAAAGAAGGAAGAGAAAATAGCTAAATACTTGCTTGATTTTGCAGCCAGTCACCACCTGGAAGGGCTCTTGGACGAGACCGGAAATGTGATGATCCGCAAACCTGCCTCACTTGGCTACGAAAGTCATAAGACTGTGATTCTCCAAAGCCATATGGATATGGTGGGAGAAAAAAATGCAGACATTCACCATGACTTTGCCAAAGACCCGATCCTGCCCCGGATCGAAGGGGATTGGGTGAAGGCGACAGGCACCACGCTTGGCGCTGATTGTGGCATTGGCATTGCAGCCACCCTGGCAGTTCTGGAAGCCAACGATATCCCCCACCCTCCCCTGGAAGCTCTATTTACGATGGATGAAGAGACCGGTTTGACCGGAGCCTTCGGCTTGAAACCTGATCTGCTTCAGGGAAAAGTTCTGATCAACCTCGACTCGGAAGATGAAGGTCAACTCTTTATCGGATGTGCCGGAGGGAAAGATACAGTTGCTTCGTTCCTCACCGAAACAGAAGCGCTACCGGTAAACCAGGTCGCATATAAGGTCAGCATTACCGGTCTCGTTGGGGGCCATTCAGGTGATGATATCAGCAAAGGACGGGGCAACGCCGTGAAAATAATGGATCGTTTTCTATGGAATGTAACCCGTGAATTTGATGCCCGCATCGGCTCCCTGGATGCCGGCAACCTGCGCAATGCACTGGCCCGTGAAGGGTTTGCCAACGTTGTGATACCAGCCGGCTCAACCGATGCATTTGAGGTTTACGCACAAACTTTTCACGAAAATCTTGTAGGAGAACTTCATGTCACGGAACCGAAGCTGAAGTTTAATGTATCCCGGACAGATTTCCCTCCTTCTGTACTGACTCTCTCATTGCAGGAACGACTCCTTAATGCAATGTATGCTTGTCCGCATGGGGTGATTGCCATGTCGAGGGAGATTAACAACTTTGTAGAGACCTCCACTAACCTCGCTTCTGTGAAAATGAAAAAGGATAAGATCATCGTCACTACCAGCCAGCGCAGTTCAGTTGAGTCGTCAAAAAAGGATATAGGCGATATGGTTGCGAGCCTCTTTCACCTGGCTGGAGCCAAGGTAGAGCAAACCAGTGGATACCCAGGCTGGAAGCCCAATCCCGATTCGGAGATTCTTCGTTTGACGGTTGCTTCATACAAAAAACTATTCAGCCAGGAGCCGGAAGTGTTAGCTATCCATGCGGGTTTGGAATGCGGCCTGATTGGCGCCATATACCCAGGAATGGATATGGTATCCTTCGGGCCTACAATCAAAGGGGCCCACTCTCCCGATGAGCGACTGAACATCCCGACAACACAGAAGTTTTGGGATCTTTTGGTTGATGTCTTAAAGAATATCCCAGCAGCCCAGGTGAGACGTGAGACGTGAGACGTGAGACGTGAGACGTGAGACGTGAGACGTAAGACGTAAGACGTAAGACGTAAGACGTGAGACGTAAGAGGACCGTATTATATCCAGTG